>Ga0058698_10000013_pt1 | contig 213899 bp, 225 predicted proteins | sample AgamicAsSfe_FD_67288 | JGI IMG/M metagenome (GOLD analysis project Ga0058698, IMG submission 67288) | Agave microbial communities from Guanajuato, Mexico - As.Sf.e | ecosystem: Host-associated > Plants > Phyllosphere > Phylloplane/Leaf | place: Guanajuato, Mexico | collected 2012-05-30
GCATGTATTAGGCACGCCGCCAGCGTTCGTCCTGAGCCAGGATCAAACTCTCCGATAAATGGATCACAGGTTAAGTTCACCGCATCCTGCGGCGACACCTGTGTGACCTGCGTCGTGCAGACCCTAGTTTGACTGACTACGCACATCGATGTGCGATTTTTAAAAACTGAATTAACAGGTACGTTTTGTCTTGTTTAGTTTTCAAAGATCATTCAATAATGGAGCGGGTGATGAGAATCGAACTCACGACATCAGCTTGGAAGGCTGAGGTTTTACCACTAAACTACACCCGCGTGGTATCTTATATGGCGCGCCCGAGAGGAGTCGAACCCCTAACCTTTTGATCCGTAGTCAAACGCTCTATCCAATTGAGCTACGGGCGCTTATTAAGCGACTTAACTATCATACTATCATTTGATGTTGAAGTCAAGAAGTTTTTAAAAATGTTTTTCGAATCTTTTTCAATTCGACTTTTCTTATTATACACATTTTTAAAATCTTGTAAACACCTTAGAAAAACTTTTATGTTTTTCTGTTTTGTTTCACGCTGTTCATCAGCGACGTTTAATAATATACCATGCCTGTTTTATTTGGTCAACACTTTTCATGTATTTTTTTATTTTCTTCTTTCACGTCTTCCCATGCTTATCATGTATATATTTTATCTCATCTTACAAATAATATAAGAAAATCTCTTAAGAAGAAATGAGGCGTGTTATGTATTACTACAAAGAGGAACTGATTAATATCATTAAACCGGACAAGCCAGACCCGGCAGCTGCTAAGGTCCTGCAGGAGATATTAGGCGGTCATTATGGAGAAATGCGTACAATGATGCAGTTTTTTTTCCAAAGCTCTAATTTCAGAGGAAAGCAGAAACAGTACCGCGATCTGCTTCGCGGCATTTTTTTAGAGGAGATTGCCCACGTTGAACTGGTTCAAAACACAATCAATGCTTTATTAGATGAATCAGGCGGTGAAGGTGTCGGCAGTCAAGGTGCAGATCAAGCACCACTTAATGAAGCCGTTAAACATGCTAATCCTCATCATTATATTATTGGTGCGCAAAGTTCCCTTCCCGTTGATGCAGGGGGCAATCCGTGGAACGGGTCGTGGGTGTATAACCACGGAAACTTAATTACTGACCTGCTGGATAACCTGCTTCTTGAGTCGACAGGTGTGCTGCAAAAAACAAGAATTTATGAAATGAGCTCTAATCAGACGTTCCGCGAAACACTTGCTTTTCTGATTGTACGCGACAATGCTCACCAGAATGCATTCGCGAAAGCGCTCGAGACATTGGGCGTTGAGTGGGCGAAGCTCCTCCCTGTACCGAATTATGACATTAATAAATATCCTGAGTGCAGAAAGTATGTCGAATTAGGCTACCATAATGCACAGTTTAACTTTAGGTTGGATGAAACGAGAATCAGTGAAATCTATCAAGGGAAATCTCCAAGCCGAAATGGCGGAGAGTTGCAAGTAATAGATCCTCCGGCAGGGTTTCCCGTACCAGTGCTTCCTGAAATACCAAATGAACACAGTCCTGGGTTAGGCGATATGAATGCTTAATCCAGTGGGAAGGTGCTCAAGAAACTTCTTGAGCACCTTCTTAATTGTGACATTACGGATTCACTCAACGATTGGCGTTAAAGAATCGCCACTCCATATTTCTCCCTTATTGAGTGTCCAGCTGTCATGATATAAAGCTGAAGCACCCTTGTTTACAGCTGGGCTCCATTCATCATTCCACGCCAGAAAGTAAATGGTTTTAGGATATTTTTGTTTTATTGCATTGATGAACAGGCTGTAATCGAAGCTGCCGTTTGCTGTTTGCGGGCCGACTTCTGTAAAAGCAAATGGTTTATTAAGCGCTGTTAGCTGATCGTATCCATTGATCGAGTAGGCATCTTGAAAATACGCATCTAATCCGACAATATCCACGTAAGACGCTCCCGGGTAAAAATCAGTTTTAAAATCTCGGTTGGCGTCGGGTGAGTAAACCCAAATCAAATGATCAAGTCCTCTTGTGTCGGTCATATAATGATAGATTTTCTTGTAGAGCTGTTTATATAGAGAGATTCTTTCATTATCCTTTTGGTTATATGATGTAAGTCCCCACCAAAACCATTCGCCGTTCATTTCATGCAGTGGCCTGAACAGAACAGGCACACCTTGGTTCTCCAGCTCTTGAAGTCCGTCAGCAATTTTGCTGAGCATGGCATTTAGCCGCTTTCCTTCTGCTGTTGAAGAATCTAGTATTTTTTTATACTGATCGTTTGTAATCGGTGTTTTAAAATGCCCTGACTGAAAAGCAGGGTTCGCCAGGTGCAAACTGATTTGCGGAATTCCGCCATTTTTCCAATACGAAATTAAATCACCGTTGCAGCTTACATCTATTGAATCTTCAATTTTAGCTGTTTCAAGCCACCCTCTGGCATAATCGCAGCCGTAAATAGCAGGCGATTGCCCGGTGGCGCTTCGGATTCTATCAGCCTCAGCCATAGAAAATGTGTCATGACTGTAACCTCCGAACGCTCCGGAAAGGACTCTGTTTTCCGTTCGGTTCGGCAGGTGTGCAAGCCAGTTCATCACTGCTTTTGTTGTCTGCTGGGCATTAGGATTCACAGGCGCCACAGTATGCGCTTCAATTGGTTTTGCTAAAACAGCAGACGCAAGTAAAAATATAATGAGCAAAGAGATCGTATGTTTCTTAAACAAATGCAACTCCCCCATTCATTAAGGATGAGATATCATGAATTCACATGTTCCTTCTATTGAAAACTCGCCAAAATGCGCAGGCAAGACAAAGTGTGAGCCTGCATTGCATTCATACTGAATACCATTATTTATGATTCGTCCTGATCCGCTCAGAACACTCCCCAGCAAATAGGTTTGATGTGAAGGAAAAGCAGCTCGGCCGCTAATCTTCCATTTGTACACTGAGAAATAATCTGATTGCATATAAACAATGATCTCAGCGTTACCAACTTCTTTTACTTCCGGTGTATGCACTTTATCGATATGCGGTATCGTTATGACTTCCATGGCTTTTTCTATATGAAGAGTTCTTTTTTGGCCCTGGTCATTACAGCGGTCATAATCGTATACGCGATACGTTGTATCAGAGTTTTGCTGGATTTCAAGGACAAGGGTTCCCTCACATAAAGCATGGAGTGTACCGCTTGGCACATAAAAGAAATCTCCGGGCTTGATTTTGATTCGCCTCAGCAGCCCGTTCCAATCACCGCTTTCTATTCGTTGTTTGAATTCCTCCTTTGTGCTTGCGTGATGTCCCAAAATCAGTTCGGCGTCATCTTTGCAATCAATGATATACCAGCACTCCGTTTTACCAAGGTCACCGTTTTCATGCAGTTTTGCATAATCATCATCAGGATGGACTTGCACGGAGAGATCCATATTGGCGTCCAGCAGCTTTACCAGCAGCGGAAACACCTTACCATCCGGAAACCCGAATATCTCTGGGTGATCTTGCCATACTTGATCTAGTGTCTTTCCTGCCAGCGGGCCGTTCTTTACAGCCGACGGGCCATGGGCATGTGCAGAAACGGCCCAGCACTCACCTGTTTTTTGTGAGGGTATTGCGTAGCCAAAAGCGTCACGAAGCTTCGTCCCTCCCCATAGTCTTTCTTTAAAGACAGGCTCTAAAAATAATGGATGCGTCATGATCGCACCTCCCCGGATGCTGCCTCTGCTTGTAAGGCCTGATGCGCTAAAACTAGCGTGCCGATGATTCCGGCGTTACTGCCTAAACGTGGAGGTACAATATAATCACTTATATCATTTGACAATTCAGAAAAATCTAAGTAGTTGTTCATGATTTTCGGTACATATTGATAGATATAAGAAAACACTTGTTTCTGTTGCATGACGCCGCCGCCAAGAATGATTTTTTTAGGTGCAAGGATCAAAATATACTGAGCCAGTGCTTGGGCAATATAGTACCCTTCCAGTTCCCAGACTTGTTCTATACCTGATAAATCCGCGGCTTTTTTTCCCCAGCGCGCTTCAATGGCGGGACCGGAAGCCAAGCCTTCAAAGCAATCTCCATGATAAGGACACTTCCCTTGGTATGCGTCATCCGGGTGCCTCCGGATATAAATATGGCCCATCTCTGGGTGCGACAGCCCCTGAAGGAGCCTGCCCCCTACAATTGCGCCCGCACCGATGCCAGTACCAATCGTTATATACAGGCAGCTGTCGAGACCCTTCGCTTCACCGAAAAGGAATTCACCCAGCGCCGCAGCGTTGACATCTGTACTAAATCCGACTGGAATTTTCATTTCGTTCTTAACAGTTTGCAAAAAGGGGTAGTGTCTCCAGCCCGCTTTCGGCGTGGCCATAATGGTACCGTATGTTTGACTGGTTTTATCGTTATCAACGGGGCCAAAGGAGCCGATGCCGATCGCCTGTAATGAAAATTGGCGAAAATATTGAATCACTTTCTCTATCGTTTCATCCGGCATCTTTGTAGGGAATTCTATTCGGTCAATGATTGTTCCATCTTCTTTACCGACAGCACAAATAACCTTTGTGCCGCCTGCTTCAATACCGCCAAGCATGCAGATGGCCTCCTTGTTGTCTCCGCAATCAGCGCCGTATGTTTACAGAAGTCACAACAAACTTGTCATGCCGATGACGTGAAAAGGAATATTCAAATGGAATCCCGGTATCTAAGAAGCCCACATGTTCCACTTCAAGAATTGGATCATCCTGTTTACAGCCCAGATGCTGCTGGTCAATATGATCAGATTTGCAGGCTCTGATTTTCCGATGCGTTCCGGCGATTTTGAGCTGTAGCACATTTGTAATGTGATTGTAGATCGAATCATGAAGGACATCGTCATTAATGCCCGGTATTAAATGAGTCGGCATATATGTTTTTTCTAATACATAGGGTTCACCTTCTACAATTCGCAGCCGAACGACATAATAAACCGGTGTTTTCTGATCAATAGACAAATGGGCGGCCACTTCCTCAGTGGGAAATTGCACTTCAAACTGAATGACCTTGCTTTGGATTTTTTTATCTTTCAGCAAGTTGGTCAATCCGAGAATCTCATTGCTGACTACATGTACATGGTCATCCTGTATTGCAGATTGAATAATAAACGTGCCATGGCCTCGTTTTCTGAACAGCAGACCCTCGGCAACTAAATTATCCAAGGCTCTCTTCATCGTCATGCGGCTTGAGTTAAATTCTTTTGCAAGAGATACTTCATCAGGAATGGGCTGATCGATCGGATATACGTTATTTTTAATTCTATTTCTCATTTCATTTGCAATAATTTCGTATTTATTCATTGGCATCCTCCGGCAGCTGTTAGAGTCTGATATCACATAAGCTTTTACGGATATCATAAGTTCTTTTCCCTATTTCATCAATGTTGCGGATTTTCGTCATCTCTATTCGTTATGATGATTGCCGGAAGATCTTGACCTTTAGGAAAATCTAGAAACCGCTATGTTCAGCAACCTTTTTGAACCATTTTCCGCTCTTTTTGACGGTTCTTTCCCCGTCTTTCTCAAGATTGACTGATACAAACCCGTATCGGTTTTTATAGGCATTTGTCCAAGACCAGTTGTCCATGAACGTCCATAAGTGATAGCCTTTTACGTTCGAGCCTTCCTGTATGGCGCGGTGAATCCATTTGAGGTGCTCTTTTATAAATTCAATCCGGTAATCATCTTGAATGATGCCTTGTTCATCCCTGAATCGCTCTTCACCTTCAACCCCCATACCGTTTTCAGAGATAAAACACTCGATGTTGCCGTAGTTTTCTTTTAAATTAATTAAAATATCATAAACGCCTTTTTCATAGATCTCCCAGCCGCGATGCGGATTCATTTTGCGGCCCGGCATGACGTAGGGATCAAAATACCTGTCAGGCAAAAAAGGAGCGTCGGGATTCGGAAGATGTTCTTTCGCTTTCACACGTCTCGGCTGGTAATAATTCACTCCCAACAGGTCAACCGTGTTCTTTTTGATGATATCAAGATCTTCAGGAATGTAATCAGGCATAAAGCCTTCACGCTTCAAAATGTCAACCAGCTCTTTGGGAAATTCGCCTTTGACAGATGGGTCTAAAAAGGATCTGTTAAAAAACGCGTCTGCGATTTCCCCGGCTTTTACATCCGCCGGATGGCTGCTTCTCGGGTATGAAGGGGTCAAATTTAAGATGATGCCGATTTTTCCGTCCTGCTTCATCTCCCTGTAAGCCTGAATGGCGCGGGCACTTGACAGCATCGTATGAAATCCAACCTGGACGGCCTCTTTAAAGTCGACCCTGTTTGGATAATGAAAATCATATAGGTATCCGCCTTCTACGGGAACGATTGGTTCATTATGCGTGAACCATTTTTTCACCCGGCCGCCAAACAAACGGAAGCAAGTTCTTGCATAGTTTTCATACGCGTCAACCGTCTCTCTGTTGACCCAGCCACCGATTTTTTGAAGCGCCATCGGCATATCGAAATGAAACAAATTGACAAAAGGTTCAATTCCGTTAGCGATCAACTCATCAATGACATTGTTATAGAAATTTGCGGCTTTATCGTTGATCTCACCCGTTCCGTTTGGTATTAATCGTGACCAGGAAATCGACATCCGGAACGAGTTGTGGCCAAGCTCCTTCATCAGCCTGATATCTTCTTTATAGTTGTCGTAAAATTGGGATGTGTCTGCGGGTCCGACATGATCAAAAAAACGATGCGGTTCTTTTTCAAACCAATAATCCCATATATTCTGGCCTTTTCCGTCTTTGTCGGCGGCACCCTCCGTTTGTGTTGCTGAAGCCGATGATCCCCACCAAAAATCCTTTGGAAAACGATATTGTTCTGTTTGTGCCAAGTCTCTCTCCCCTTATGTCACATTTTTATGCTGTTATCATTTTGCTGAGCAGCTGAATCCTGCACAGCCTGTTCTTTTTCTTTTGCCAGATTTAATTTATCCATTGCTTTTAGGAATGGAAACCAGATCACGAAGACAATCAGCAGATTGATAAGCTGCATCACGCCCCCCATGATTGAGTTCGTCGCCATGATGCCATTAATGAATAATGGAACCGTCCACGGCACTGTCACACCAGTCGGAGGCGGAACGAGCCCTGCTGACATAGCCAGATAGGTGACGAGCGTAACAACCATCGGTGCCAGCACCCAAGGCACAATAATGATCGGATTCATGACAATCGGAAGCCCGAAGATAATCGGTTCGTTGACGTTAAAAATACCGGGAGCGAGGCCAAGTTTTGATACTTGCTTCATCTGCCTGCTTTTCATGAATATGAGAATGGTAAACACAATCGCAAGCGTCATCCCGGTTCCGCCCATCCCTACTGTATAAATCTCCATAAACGGTTTTGAAATAATATGAGGGATTTCTTTTCCCGCCGTGTAAGCAGAAAGGTTTTCTACCTGCAGTGTATTCCAAATCGGGTCCATCACGGAATTGATAATGATCTGTCCATGCAGTCCGAAAAACCAAAGAATTTGAATGAAAAACACGGCAATCAGCGTTGGAATGATACCGCTTCCAAGTCCGACAAGCGGAGCCTGAATCGCGTGGTAAATGACGTCGTGCATATTTGTTTTAAAAAACAGAGTCACCATTACGTTAATCAGCAAAAATACGGTCAATGTGATAAAAGCCGGAATAAGTGCGGCAAATGATTTTGCTACAGCAGGCGGAACGCCGGCTGGCATTTTGATTGTCAGGTTTTTTTGAACGATTCTTCTGTAGATTTCGCCAGAAAGAAATGCCGTAATCATCCCAAGAAACATCCCTTTTGCACCGAGACGATCGACCGGGATAACCCCTGTAATGGCATCACCTGTTTCCGGCTGAACGATAAATGGCGTTAAGAGCAAAAAGGAGACCAAAGCGATCGCTCCGCCAAATACAGCTTCAACCTGATAGCTTTTTGACAGGTAATAGCCTATCCCGAACACAACAAAGACAGACATAATGCCCATAGTCGCCGTGGAGGCAATGCCGAAATGAGACTGAAACGATGTAAGCATTGAGGCATTCATGATTTTGTTTAGAAACGGCAAATTCGTTAACACGACAAAAATGGACCCGAATATCGTAAGCGGAAAAGCCAGCATAAATGCATCACGCAACACTTGCAAATAGCGGTTATTGTTTAACCTCCCTGCAATTGGAACAAGGAATTGGCTGATTTTCTCGAACACCCTATCCACCCCGATTTTTTATATATTCTTGGTTTTAAAGAGATCAAGCATCTCTTTCACTAATTCTTTCATGGATAATGTTGACATCAGATGATCCTCTGCATGCATAAGCAGCAATGAAAAAGCTGTTGCTTCTCCGCCGGATTCCTTCTGTATCATTTGAAAGTGAATGTCATGGGCCGCGGATAAATCCTGCTCCGCCTTGGCAATGAGGGCATCAGCCTCGTCCTTGTTCCCTTCTTTATAGGCGCGCAGTGATTGTATGATGCAGCTGCGGGCATTTCCGCTGTGCAGGATTAGCTGAAAACTGATTTGCTCGTCTGTTAAGTTCGTGATTTTCACCTGTTCCATTATTGATTCACCATTAAGGACAATGCCTGCTCATACGCTTTTTTCCCATCTGCCATTCCGTAGGCCATCATGTCAATGACTTCAACCCGAATGTTGTATTGATCCGCCTCTTTTTGGAGCTCGCTTTTCAGAAAGCTCATTTGCGGACCAATCAAAACGGCATCCGCTTTTCTCATGTCTTCTTTTGCTTTATCCTGGCCAACAGCCCAAATCTCTGCTTCCTCACCGATAGACTGTGCGTATTCCTTCATTTTTGTCACCAATAAACTGGTAGACATTCCTGAACTGCACGCGAGTAATATTTTTTTCAACTGCTATCCCCCCTTGTGATTAAAACGCTTACACCGATTATTATAGTCATTTATTTTTAAATGTCTATACTTTTGTAAAATAAATATAATCATATGCTTGTCCGGTTCATCATTTTGTAAATTTTTCTATGGAAGATTCATTCATAATGTGGTACACTCATCAACGGAAACGAATCAATTAAATAGCTATTATCACTTGTATAACCTCAATAATATGGTTTGAGGGTGTCTACCAGGAACCGTAAAATCCTGATTACAAAATTTGTTTATGACATTTTTTGTAATCAGGATTTTTTTTATTTATCAAAACATTTAAGTAAAGGAGTTTGTTATGAATTTCAAAGTTTTCCTGCTTGCAGCTTCTACGATTGCAGTCGGATTGGTTGAGTTAATTGTGGGGGGAATTCTTCCTCAGATCGCAAATGATTTAGACATTTCCATTGTTTCAGCCGGACAGCTGATCAGTGTGTTTGCGCTGGGATATGCAGTATCTGGGCCGCTGCTTTTGGCATTGACTGCGAAGATTGAGCGGAAGCGCTTATATCTAATTGCTTTATTTGTTTTCTTCCTTAGCAATCTTGTCGCCTATTTCAGCCCTAATTTCGCAACACTGATGGTATCTAGGGTATTGGCAGCAATGAGTACAGGGCTGATTGTTGTGCTTTCTTTAACAATTGCCCCGAAAATTGTAGCGCCTGAATACAGAGCCCGCGCAATCGGAATTATTTTTATGGGATTCAGCTCTGCTATCGCATTAGGCGTGCCGCTCGGAATCTTAATTAGCGATTCCTTCGGGTGGCGGATTTTGTTCCTTGGCATCGGCCTGTTGGCACTGATCTCCATGCTGATTATTTCAATCTTCTTTGAAAGAATACCGGCGGAGAAAATGATTCCTTTCCGGGAACAACTCAAGACGATCGGTAATCTGAAAATCGCGAGTTCACACCTCGTCACGATGTTTACATTAGCTGGCCACTACACGCTTTACGCTTACTTTGCGCCGTTTTTAGAAGAGACTCTTCACCTGAGCTCTTTCTGGGTCAGCATTTGTTATTTCCTTTTCGGGATATCTGCTGTATGCGGAGGCCCTTTCGGAGGAGCGCTATCTGACCGGCTTGGTTCCTTTAAGAGCATTTTGCTGGTGACCGGTTCCTTTGCCATCATTATGTTCTTACTGCCGCTGTCTACATCGTCTATGATTTTCTTTTTGCCTGTCATGGTGATTTGGGGTCTTCTGAGCTGGAGCCTTGCCCCGGCTCAGCAAAGCTATTTAATTGAAATTGCACCTGATTCGTCTGACATTCAGCAAAGCTTTAACACATCGGCCCTCCAAGTCGGAATTGCCCTTGGCTCAGCCATTGGCGGTGTTGTTTTGGATCAGACGGGTACTGTGGTGTCAACGGCATGGTGCGGCGGATCGATTGTGATCATCGCTGTCCTGTTTGCTTTCATTTCTTTATCAAGACCTGTTCAAACAGCAAAAAAATCCTCCTTGTAAAAGGAGGATTTTTTATGATTTAGCTGAAAGCTCATCTTCGGTGACCCATTTGTGGTTTTTCACTTTTTCGCCGCTCGTTGTCGATGTATAGTCAACCATGTATACAGTTGTTTTTTCCGCGGAGTCGATCTCGGCTGTTGCTCCTTTCATACCTTTCATATGAGAAGCCTCTAAAATCACCTGATCTCCGGGTTGTAATGTTTTATCTCCAGCATCTTTGATTTCTTCTTGGATCACCCATTTGTGTTGATCCACACGCTGTCCCCCATTAGTCGGAGTATAAGAAACAACATACGCCGTTGTATCATAGGCGCCTGTTACCGTAGCTTCAGCACCTTTCATGCCTTTCATATGGGAAGTATTGATGATTACCTGGCTGCCTACTTTGTATTTCGGATTTTTAGATTCCTGTAATCCCTCTGGAACGTCAGCTGATCCGGAATGGTCCATCTCTTCATGTGTTGAGGAGTCTGAATGATTGTCATGTGTGCTTTCTTTCGTACTGTTGTTATTGCCGCATGCTGATAAAACAAAAACAAGAGATAACATCAGAATTCCCAGTGCATTTTTAGAGATTTTCATGTTCATTCTCCTTTGCTTCATTTTTTTACTGTAACTTTTGCCCGCAGACAATGAAAACATGCCCTCTCGATAATACTATACCCCCGAACGGTATGTAAATACGCTGATATTCTCATAAAGCGCTCCCGCAGTTTGTCCTATTCCCCTTTGTTTGCAAAGCCAAACATGAAAAAAAGCCGCTGTCAGGCGGCATTTATTGATTTAAGACTTTTATATACACACCTTTTTTTGCTTTTTGATAAGCGGCCTCACCCATTTTCCTCACCTTTTCAGAAGCATCTGAGGATTTGATCCATTCGCCATCAAGAAAAATGGATGGATCGATTAGGCGCATTTTCTTCTTTTGATGGAAATCGTACTGGATGTCATCTTCTATTACTTGTATGCCGGGATGAATAGATGTAAGCAAGCTCAGAACTTCTTCATTTTTTGATACACGCAGGATGTTCAGTACCTCTTGGTCCGTTTTCAGCAGATCCTCTGCGGATATGACATCATGCCGCAGCGCTGCCTTCAATGCTCGCGCTAAATACTCATATCCATATACATTCATGGGATTCAAAAAGAAATCAATCACTTCCTTGTAGTACACACTGACAAACCATTCGGCAGCTTCAATACTATCAGGAAACATCCTTCCGTTTCTCACAATAAGATGATCCAAAAAGGTTTGCGCTTCGTGCAGGTTAATGTGTCCATATCGGTACATATCACGCAGCGTATAGTCTGTCCGATCAGCACACAGCTCCGGTGCGGGCTGTTCGAGCAATGTCCACCTTGAATCGTCAGATAAAAGTTCTTCAGTATGATAGCCGTGTTTTTGTAAAATGTCCGGGATTTCAGAGTGAACAATGACTTGTTGAAAGATGTTTTCATGATAGTCTTCTGCTTGATTTTCAAAGACAACGTCGACCACATGAGAAAAAGCTGTGTGTGATACGTCGTGGAGCAGACCTGCAATCTGTTCTTCTATCGTTCCTCCGAGCTTTTTGATGAGGAGCATTACGCCGATGGAGTGCTCATACCGGGTCACATTCCACTTTCGATTGACTAAAAGGCTTGCTCCGCCTTGATAGATTCCTTTTAATCTTTGCACAGGAGCGCTTTTGATAAGCTCTTCCAGCACTCTGTCTATATGGTGCTGCCCGTAAATGACATCGCTGATTTCCATGCCGTCACCTCAACATCTATTTTTTTTGTTATATATTGTTTAATATTGATAGTACATATGCAATCTTTCAATAGAGGAGTGTTATGATGATCATCATCCCAAACAATGAGATAGCGAAACAGATGTTGACCGATTTTTTTGCCAAGCATTGGGGTACACCCGAGATGGCGATCTCCAGCGGCATTTTTCGGTGTGATGAATTAGATGGATTTGCCGCAGTAAATGAAAGCGGCGAAATCATTGGCTGTATTACATACACAATAGATGGGAAAGATTGTGAAATTATTTCATTAGATAGTATGATTGAAAATAAAGGAATCGGCACAGCTTTACTTCAGCAGGTTGAAGAGACGGCTAAACATGCACACTGTCAACGAATAAAGCTTATCACAACGAATGATAATGTACATGCGATGGCGTTTTATCAAAAGAGAGGCTATCAATTCGCCGCAGTGTTTCCGAACGCAGTTGAAAAAGCGCGCCGACTCAAGCCGGAGATTCCCGAGGTGGCTGAAAACGGCATTTTGATTCGGGATGAAATTCTATTTTCGAAGGTAATTGATTAAACGAATAGGAGTCTTTTATGTCCAGTCATTATAAATACCCTCTCATTTTCACGGCATTCCTATTAATCGCTTTCTGCTTGATCTTTTTTTCCTATCACCTGATTCATCATGTTCGTTTGGAGTATCCGAATTGGCAGGGAGAAAGCAAAGACCAGAATTGGGAAGCTGTTTTCACAAAAAATGAAGATGCACCGAATGAATACAGCGGCAAACTTTATTGGATCGGTGATACAATTGAAATAGACAACACTTATTTGGAATCACTGATTGTAAAAAAAGATGATGAAGTTCTGCTGAGTTCTAACACAGAAATTCCAATGCGTGACTATTCCGGAGGCACTTTTTCTGATGGAAGCGCAAAAGAAAAGTCTGTTTCTTTTTTAGAGCGGTTAGATGAACATGAGCTTGAAGGCCATGATATAACCATTGAAGTGAAATGGAAACAAGGTAATCATTATTCTGCGAGTCAGCTTACGCTCAATGAAAAGACCTTGTTTGATGAAAAGCAGCAATAGATGATCAAAACGAAAAATAGACAAATGAAAAGGAATAGCATATTTTATACAGCTCATATGTTATGCCTTTTCTACTTTTTTCATTTCCGCCAAAAAGTGGAGCATTCCGCCTTGTCCAGAATATTAAACTCAATCATTTTCTCAAGTAGCGTGTAATCAACTGGACCGTTCCAAGGGATACGTATCAGCTGCTCGGTGTAATCATATCCGGCCTTCACAATATCATCCTCTACGTGCGCTATCGTTACTTTTTCAGGAGCGACAGCTAAATGCTTTTTAGAAACACTAAAGCCAATAATAAATGTACCGTGATCCGTAAACATCGGTTGGTTCCATTTTATTTCTGTATGTAAATTTGGATATTTATTTTTTATCCAAGTTAACACCTCTTCCGTTCTTTCTCGGTGGAACGGGTCATCAATCCCCGCTAAATACTCAGAAAAAACGTCCATGTTGTTCCCTCCTAAAATAAAATGATGCCACTCCATATGAACTGCTCAGACATGTGCTTACACAATACCTCTTTCCAACGTAATACTTAAAATTGTTCAAGATGTAAGCGGGTTGCTTGTATGCGACTATAGCAGATTTCAGTCCGCCTATCCACGGCCAGTATCTATTCCTCCAATTTATTTCTTTAGTACTATCGCTCTTTCCTTCTAAAACTTCTCATAAAAGAATAACCATTATTTAAGGGTGCCAGTTCATTATTCTTGTAAATCCAATCTTTAAAATCGATTAATACTAGCTTAACAGTTTAAAAATATAATTGGGTTGTCATTGAGATTCATCTATATTTAGGAGGTTATCCAGTTGAAAAAATTCCCGAAGAAATTACTGCCTATCGCGGTTTTATCATCAATTGCGTTCAGCAGCTTAGCCAGCGGCAGTGTGCCAGATGCCAGCGCCCAGGAAAAGAAAAAGGGAAACCAAGACGAAATTAAGAATGTTATTGTTCTGATTGGTGATGGTATGGGTGTGTCTTATACGTCCGCTTATCGATACTTAAAGGATAATAAAAAGACAAAAGTTGTGGAGCCTACGGCTTTTGATCAGTATCTTGTCGGCCAGCAAACAACTTATCCCGATGATCCTGAACAAAATGTAACGGATTCTGCAGCGGCGGCAACGGCTATGTCTGCGGGAATTAAAACATACAATAATGCCATAGCCGTTGATAACGACGGGTCAGAAGCCAAAACGGTGCTTGAAGCTGCGAAAGAAAAAGGAAAAGCAACAGGACTTGTGGCCACTTCAGAAATTACACACGCCACTCCGGCCTCTTTTGGTTCACACGACCACAGCCGAAAAAATATGAACTCAATTGCGGATGATTATTTTGATGAGATGGTCAACGGCAAGCACAAAATTGATGTCCTTCTAGGCGGAGGAAAGAGCAATTTTGACCGTAAGGACCGTAATTTGATCAAGGAATTCAAAAAAGTGGGGTACAGCTATGTGGATAATCGCAAGGACATGCTGAAAAATAAAGACAGCCAAGTTCTCGGCCTATTCGCTGACGGCGGCCTTCCTAAAAAGATTGACCGTACGAAGGATATTCCATCACTTAAAGATATGACAAACACAGCCATTAAAAAATTAAACAAGGATAAAGACGGATTCTTCCTCATGGTGGAAGGCAGCCAAATTGACTGGGCGGGCCATGACAATGATATCGTCGGCGCCATGAGCGAGATGGAAGACTTCGAACAAGCTTATAAGGCGGCTATTGATTTCGCTAAAAAAGACAAGCACACATTGGTTGTCGCAACGGCTGACCACTCAACCGGCGGATATTCCATCGGTGCGGACGGCATCTACAATTGGTTCAGTGAACCCATTAAAGCCGCAAAGCGCACACCAGACTTTATGGCAGAAAAGATCGCTGACGGCGCGGATGTTGAAAAAACGTTGAAAACATATATCGATCAAAAGAAATTGGCTTTAACAAAAGCCGAAATTCAATCTGTTGAAGAAGCGGCAAAATCGAAGGAAGTACTGGATATCGATAACGCAATCGAGAACATTTTTAATAAACGCTCTCACACTGGATGGACAACAGGCGGACATACCGGTGAAGATGTGCCCGTCTATGCATACGGTCCGTCTAGTGAGACATTTGCCGGCCAAATCGACAATACAGAAATCGCCAAAAATGTCTTCAAGGCTTTACAATACAACATTAAGATTAACGATAAATAAAAGAATACAAGGTGTCCCGTTGCTTGTATGAAGTAACGGGATCTCTTTTTAATGGAGGAATCATCATGAGAAGAATTCTTTCAATTTTCGTTTTTGCTATCATGCTTGCGGGCTGCTCATCAAACGCCAGTACTGAAAAACAGCATGCAGGCGGGGAGAAAACAGTAAAAGCTGAGCCGCAAAGCACTTCATCCCAGAAGGACAGCACAGATAATTATCAGCCTAATTCCCAGGTAACTGATGACCGGTCATTGCTTAAGGTCGGCCAAACGTTTTCAGATGATAAAGGAAAAGCTGTCTTAAAAGATATCAAACAAGTGAACAAAACCTATAAGATTGGCGACGTGGAGTTAACAGTAAAAGAAATGAAGCTGATCCACTTGCGCCCGGACTACAGCATGATTGATTACTTTCATGAGTTAACACACGATGAAGAGTTTGATTTTGTTAAGGTTTTCGTTGATATCAAGAACACCTCTTCAAAAAAAGTAAATGTTGCGCCGATTGCATTGATGAAAACAAATACGGGCGAAACCTTTGATTGGAACAAAGATATTTATCTTGAAGAGTTAAACGGCGAATTGGAAGGCGGGGCCGAAAAGTCCGGAAATCTCGGCTTTATTGTGAACGCATCAAGCGGCCATGCTCATGATAAGGCCGCGGATGCGGAGAAGAAAACAAAAGAGATCAAGTGGATCGAAATCACGACAAGTGACGTCTTTGACCATAACCATAAGAAAATCAGTGATGCTCAAAAAATCAAAATCAAGTTTTAAATGAAGAACTCCCGTACAAGGTACGGGAGTTCTTTTTCTTATTTGTTTTTTTGGCGAATCAACTCATCAATCCGCTCAATCACTTCTTCCATGTCCATACATTCTTTGAAGCTTTGATTGATTTTTTTAATGCCTGCCGTATACTGATCGTTGCGCAAAACCTCATCTACGGCCTGTTTTAATATTTGGGCATTGACTTCATCTTTAGAGATGACATAGCCTGCATGGAGTTCAGAGAGACGCTGCGCCACCATCGGCTGATCCTTGTCATGAGGCATGACAACCAGTGGCACGCTGAAATGAATGCCTTCGTTTACGCTGTTCATTCCGCCGTGTGTAATGAAAACATCCGATTGCTCCAGCACTTCCAGCTGAGGGACATACGGAGCAATGATAAAGTTTTCCGGCGCCTGCTTTAATTTGGTCAGGTCCGCTTTTTCTCCGGCAGCGATGACGACTTTTCCGTTAAAGCCTGAAAATGCATCAATACAAAGGTTGAAGAAATCCTCTGTATGATCCAGTACAGTCCCCATTGAAATATAAATGACCTTCTCATCTTTTAGCTGTTCAATCGGGAAATCTGTTTTTTCCGCTCTCTTTGGAAAGCTCGGCCCGATAAATAGACATTCATCCCCGAAACGATCACTTTCTGGCTGAAAATAACGGCTTGTATACACTACGTTCAATTCCCCTTTATTGTTCATGAATTGAACCAGGTTTTTCGGGGCAACACCGTACGTTTCTTTCATTTTTGCCAAAAGGTCTTCGCACTCTTGATCCAATTCAAGCGGCGCTCCAGACTCCGGATGCAGCGGCAGGATTTTCAGATGCTCCTCGCCAAACAGGAAAGACGCCGATGAAGAGACCCCTGGAATATCTAAGTAATCCCTCACCAATTCCCCCGCGCCGAATTTATCATAATAAACAAAATCAAATTGAATGCTCTTAGATAAGTCTTTGACAATCTGTAAAATGTCCAATGACGTTTTGATATGGATTTTCACGAAATCAAGAATGCCATTGGGCGAACCGACATGAATAGGTGTCGTTCGCAGCAGATCCCGGTGAAGATGGACCGTTGCTCCCGCTGCTTCTAATCGTTTTTTATATTTTTCAGTGGATATATAATGGACATCATATCCCTTATCGGAAAACGCTTTTGTAATGCCTAAGGTAGGATTCACATGGCCTTCCGCAGGAAAATTCAAAATCAATACTGTCTTCATGTAGACAACTCCTTCTCAAATCGTATTCTGACTCTTTGTTTGATCAGACTACTACTAATCGTAAAATGGGAACACAACCCATGCAAGGTACAAATGAATGAACTATTCTGCTGCTCTGGACTTAATCAAAAAAAAGACACCCAAGCTCTGGTGTCTTTTTTTACACTTTTCTGATCGTAAAAAATTTTCGCAGAAGCCATGGGCCCGGTGTAAAGCCCAGCGTTAACTGCCAAGCGCCAATAGCCTGCAATCTGTATTCGCGGACGATCTGCATCTTCCGGCTCATGCTCCTGACATCCTCAAACCATACCTCATGCGTCCGCCCCTGCTGATCACTGTACCGGAAAAACGGTGATTGATATTCGGCTGAATATTGTATCGGGGCTTGGTACCTCATCGCTCTTTCGATTGCGTTTTGATTTGAAATCGCTGAAGCAACTGTGCCCGGCTGGTACGGGATGATCCAGTCGTACCCGTAGAGCGGGACTCCGATAATGATTTTTCTGCTCGGCACCTGCGCAATCGTAAACTCAATGGTTCTCCTTATTTCAGTAATCGGCGCTACAGGACCCGGCTCACTTCCGGCATGATGCCAATCATAAGCCATGATAAACATATAATTGACAACCGCTCCTATCCCCCCGTAATCGTAGCCTCTCAGCCATGGAATATTATCACTTGTTTTTGCAGGAACAGCTATCGTCAGCACATACCCTCCCGCCTGAAGTCGATCTCTCAGCTGGCGTAAAAACCCAGTGAAAAGATCGCGATCCGCGGCGCTCACCTGCTCAAAATCGATTGTGACACCCCCATATCCCCTTGTGGAAACTAAGTTATAAATGTTGTTGACCAGATTGGTTCTCGCTGTTGGATTGTTCAGTACTTGGTGAACAATCTCCGTACTGAAGCCTCCTGATGTAAGGTTCGTTATTGTTGCCAGCGGCGTGACTCGCCTTTGCCAAGTTGTCTCAATAGCGGCCGCATCATTCAATTGGTTTGCAATGTCGCCGTTCGGTGCAATATGGTATTCGAAAATCGAAATCGAAGACGAGTATGGCGCATAATCATTGATTAATTCCCGATCGAGGTCTGGGTTACGAAGCACATAAAAACTTAACGTTCCCGCAATGTAATTTGAGATCGAAGGAATCGTTATTTTTGCTCCCGCTTGTAAAGCATTTGGGCTGATGCCCGGGTTTGCGGCCCGCAGCCGCTCTAAGGGAACAAATGCTTTTGCCGCAATGGCGGTCAGCGTGTCTCCCGGCTGAACCGTATATACATAAAGAGGGATAAGCAGAGCCTGCCCCGGCACGATATTCGTTTCATCTAAACCATTCACACCCCGTATTTGATCAACAGAAGCACCGTATCTTCTGCCTATCGAAAACAAAGAATCACCAGGCCCGACGATATGGATAAACATGTTTAACCCCCATTATTCGTTAGTCAAACCATCATAAAATCTTATTAACGGGGCCTCTTAGATATGTGGTGAATACATAAAAAAATACCAAGGGTTCTGCTCCCCCTTGGTACCGGATCATAGAAATCAATTCTCTTTACCTTCTTCAAGCACATGCTTCAAATGCTCACAGTCATGATTGAAATGAGCCAGCACATGCTGTTTGGCTGCTTCTTTGTTTTTCTTTTTCACTTCTTCAAATATCCTGCGGTGCTCACGCAGTATCGTTTCTGCACGGTGGTCGCCGGTATAATTAAGGATTCTGCAAAAATGAATCAGATCATTTACATGCTCAAGCAAATTTTTCAAATGTCTGTTATGGCTGAAATCAACCAGCAGCTCATGAAATTTTTGGTTTAAACGAATGATTTCCGTATCTTCCGTGCCGTTGTGAATGGCTTTCTCTGTTTCTTCAAGCTGTTTTTCGAGTATGGTCAGCTCTTCTTCGTCCGCTTCGTCTATGACTAATTCGACTGCCAGCTGCTCCAGCGGAATTCTGATTTTATAAATCTCATCTACATCTTTTGCCGTTAATGACGTGATCGAAAATCCATTTCGGTCATCCGCTTTTAACAAACCATCTTTCTCAAGCAATCGCATGGCTTCCCTTATCGGAGAGCGGCTGACGCCAAAGCTTTTCGCCAGCTGTGTTTCGTTTATCCGTTCCCCAGGCTTAAAAGTCCCGTTGAAGATCATTTTTTTTAGCTGGTTATAAAATTGCAGGTAGTAGGGAGTCGGCTTATCTAATTTAAAATCGTCCATATATAATACCTCTTTTGAATATATTCAAGGGCTTTTCTTCATCAAAATCATATAACAGATGGTAATGGGAAGCAACAAACTGCCTTGTCAGATCCCAGAATTTGAGGTACGATATGTTTGCTGATCGACGGTCGACGGACTACTGGCAACTGAAAAAACGGCGTGTTTTTCTTCGTCAATAGGACACCATACCTCCGCCAGAATAGCGCACGATTACATTTTTACATCTTTTCAATGGAGGAAAAAATATGCTCATTATTCTTGTTATGTTTCTTCTAGGAATTATTTTAGGCTTTATTGGCGCCGGTGGAGCCGGCTTTGTCATTGCCCTTTTAACGCTTCTTTTCCATATCCCGATTCATACGGCTTTAGGCACTTCACTTGCCGGCATGGCTTTTACAAGCTTATCAGGGGCATACAGCCACTATCGCGAGGGCAACATTCAAATGAAAATCGGCTTAATAGTCGGAGGCTTTGCTGCGGTTGGCTCATTTTTCGGCGCCAAGCTGACATCTTTTATTCCGGCTGATTTGCTTCATTATTTGACGGCTGGAATGTTATTTTTATCAGCAATTCTCATTTTAATCAGATTATTTATTTTAAAAGAGAAGGCTCAAGTGAATCAAAGCAATCTTTCAACGTATACGAGAGCGGTCATCTTAGGAATTGCAGCCGGCGTTCTTTCCGGCACATTCGGCATCGGGTCTGCACCTTTTATTCAAATTGGTTTAATGATTATGCTGAATCTGTCCATTCGCCATTCTGTCGGAACGACGATGCTTGTGATCATCCCTCTGGCTGTAGGTGGAGGCATCGGATATATTACAGAAGGTTTTGTTGATTACGTTTTACTTGTCAAAGTTCTGGTCGGGACAATGTGCGGGGCCTATGTAGGCGCGAAATTCACCAACCTCATGCCAAAGGTGGTTTTGAAATCAGCCATCTTTTTGACTCCGGCGATTGCAGGCCTGCTGTTGTTATTCTAAATAAAACAAAAAACCTGACGTCATGTCAGGTTTTTTTATGAATTCTGCCCTACTCGTTCTTTCGTTAATCCAAAAAACGCCAGTGAGCCGATGACAGCTGTCACAAACATGATGGCTCCCATCGGAACGGCTGTTGTCTCATTAATGCCTACAAGCGGTGACACGATTGAACCGAGGAGCAGCGGAAGCATTCCAAGCAGCGCACTTGCACTTCCGGCGCGGTGCCCCTGCTTTTCCATGGCCAGGGTAAACGTGCTGGTCAGAACCATGCCGATCGTAATCATGTAAATGAAAATGGATATGACTAATGTAGCAAGAGGACCGTGAATCATGGTCATGGTTAATAGCACAGCCGTCGCAATCATAGCCGTAATGACCGCTATACGAAGCAGGCTTTTTTCATGAATGATTCCGCCAAAGCGTCCGATGATAAAGCTGCCCGATATAATCGCCAGCCCGTTAATGCCAAAAAGAATACTAAATACCTGCGGAGACACCCCGTAGATATCCTGGTATACAAAAGGCGTACCAGACACATATGCAAAGCTCCCCCCGTGAATAAATCCGACAGTTAACGCGTACCCCATAAAGGATCGATCCTTCAGCAGGCTGCCCATCGTTTTGACGGATGTTCCGATTGAGCTTGGAATCCGTTTTTCCGGCGGAAGCGTTTCTTTTAACCTCAATGCAATCAGAAGAACTAGTAAAAATCCGATGATCATGAGGACGTGAAAAATTGTATGCCACGTTGCGAACGGCAAAAGCAAAATGGCACCGCCTGTCATAGGCGCAACCATTGGCGCCACCGCGGTAATGACCATTAACAGCGAGAAAAATTTAGAAAGCTCTCTTCCGGTAAACACATCGCGGACGATTGCGCGAGACAGCACAAGCCCTGCAGAAGCAGTGAAGCCCTGTAAAAAACGCGCAGCCACTAAAGTTGTTATATTGGGTGACAGTGCACAAAACAGAGAAGATAACGCAAATAAAAAAATACAGATTAATAGCGGTTTTCGTCTTCCCTGCGCATCGCTGACCGGCCCGACAATCAGCTGGCCGATCGTAAGCCCGACCAGACAGGCTGTTAAACTTAACTGAACAAGTGAAGCACTTGCTGATAAATCTTCCGCGATTTCAGGAAAACTTGGCAAATACATATCTATATTAAGCGGGCCCAATATAGCAAGCATGCCGAGCAGAAACGCTAGTGCCAAGCGTTCTTTTCCAGTTGGATTGTGCAGCATGTTATCAAACCTTCCCTTCAATCTAGTCCCTTATATAATGGATGTCAGCTCCAACTATGGATTGAAGCTGTGAAACATTTGTATATTGTATCATAACTTTCAGCCTGTGAAAGCCGCTTGAGCATGGGCTCGGCAAAGTGATATTCCGAACACCTATAAATGGGAATGATGCAGGGAAGCATCGTGACCAGCATCATCTGAAGAATCGGCCAGCTTTTTTTTGCTAAGTTCTAGCCTAGCGAATTTTATACGCTGGGAGGTTTTTCTAGAGTGCAAATGGCTTGCAAGATGAAATCAATCGTTGTATATTAATTGACGTGTCAATCATTGATATATCAATTAATAGTTTTGACAGGAAAGAAGGGATGGGTTTTGGCGTCATTTTGTTCAGAGGAAGCCGAGATTTTATATCAGCTGCAAGGCGTGAACAAGGTGATTGGCGTGAAGTTCGAGGCATGCACGGGCATCAGCCAATCTCGTTTGGAATTGCTGACATTGCTTTATCATGCAGATGAGATCAGTCAAAGCGACCTTCAAAAGAAAGTAAATATCGATAGCGCAGCCGTTACCAGACACCTGAAACAGCTGGAAGCCAAAGGCATGGTATCAAGGCGGCGCAAGCCTGAGGACAACCGCATCACCCTTGTTCGGTTAACAGACCAAGGAAGAGAGCGAATTGAGTCTTCTAAGAAGGAAAAGGAGCGTTTCATGAAGGAAATGCTCGCAAATGTAAGCGCAGAAGAACGCCGCCTGCTCATTGATGTGCTGGCGCGCATGCGAAACAATATAAATAATATCAAAGCTTAAGAGGAGTGTATCAACATGATCAAAACAAACGATTTTATGGAAATTATGAAAGGCCGCCGTTCTATCCGCAACTATGATCCGGCAGTAAAAATCAGCAAAGAAGAAATGACAGAGATCTTAGAGGAAGCAACAACTGCGCCATCTTCTGTTAACGCGCAGCCATGGCGTTTTCTTGTCATTGACAGCCCGGAAGGAAAAGAAAAGCTCGCACCGCTTGCAAGCTTTAACCAAACACAGGTCACAACATCATCTGCTGTCATCGCTGTATTTGCAGACATGAACAATGCAGACTACTTAGAAGAAATCTATTCAAAAGCCGTGGAACTCGGTTACATGCCGCAGGAGGTCAAAGACAGACAAATCGCCGCGCTGACCGCACATTTTGAAAAGCTTCCGGCACAGGTCAACCGTGAAACGATCCTGATTGACGGAGGTCTTGTTTCCATGCAGCTGATGCTGACTGCACGCGCGCATGGCTACGATACAAACCCGATCGGCGGATACGATAAAGAAAACATCGCGGAAACCTTCGAATTAGATAAAGAACGTTATGTACCGGTTATGCTACTTTCTATCGGAAAAGCAGCAGACGAAGGCTATGCTTCCTACCGTCTGCCGATTGATACAATTGCAGAATGGAAATAAAACAAAGAGCCCGGGAATGTTTTCCGGGCTCTTTGTTTTTAAGTACAGCCGCCGTTTGATCGTCTGACCTTTTTTGGGTAACACGTCTGAAGTTAGTCGTTTAGTCATGAAAAAAGAGTGATGACCATTCATCACTCTTCTCTCGATTACTCTTTTCCTTTCTTCCTGCCGAACGGCCACCAGTTTCCTTCTCCAAAGGTCGCAATGATTGCCGGGATGAAGAGCGGAAGAATGACAAGGCCGTAAAGCAAGAGCCCGATGATGATAACACTTGCCACCTGCATCAGGGTATTGACACCTGAAGGCATCATCGCCGCGAACGTACCGGCCAATATAATGGCAGCTGTAATAATGACAGATCCCATTTTGCTCATTGACCTGACGACACCTTGCTCAATGCCAAGGTGCACCTCTTCCTTAAATCGATCCAGCAAGAAGATTGAATAATCTACCCCTAACGCGATCAAGATGACAAAGCTGAAGAATGGCACTGCCCAGCTGACACCCGCGTTTCCTAAGCCGTTTACAAAAATTAATTCTGTTATGGATATCGACGTATAGTACGTCAGCAGCAATGACGCGATCATATAAATCGGCATGATCATTGAGCGGAACAAAATGGTTAACACGATAAACAGGCCTATAATCATAATCACCATTGTTCTGGAGAAGTCCGTTGTGGACAGCTCTTTTAAGTCCGCGTTCATACTCGTGACCCCGCCGTATACGATCTGTGCATCCTCCAAAGGAGTGCCGTCAACTTCGTTTGCGACAGCTTTTTTGATTTGGTTTATTGTCGCAATAGCATGTTCTGAGTACGGATTTGAATCCAGAACGACACTTAATTGAACACCTTTGCCGTCTGCAAAGGAATACTGGTCAATTGACTTCTTAAAGTCTTTGTCCTTCATTACTTGACCAGGAATGAATATGCCTGTATCTCTTACAGTTGAACTTTTGCTCATGTCCTCTAACATATCACTGGAAGCTGTAATACCGTCAGAGACTTTCGTCAGGCCCTCATTTGCGCTTTTCACGCCTTCGGACAGCTTTTTCAGGCTTTCTGTCAGCGTTCCGGCTTGTGCCTGCTGGCCTGAGAGCTGTTGGTTCGCTTGTTCAAGGCCGGTTTGAATCTGGCCAAGCTGTCCGCTGATTGCCGTAAGCTGCTGCACGGTCTGTGCGGTATTGCCAGTTTGGGAAATCTGTTTGCTCACGAGCTGCAGCTGCTGATTGATTTTGCCCAAGCCATCTGCCGCATCGCCCAGTGAACCGCCAGACCCTCCATTTGAGGCCGAGCCGGTTTGCCCTGCCATTTGATTCAGTCCGTTTTCTATATCCGTTAATCCGCTTTGGATATCGGCAATCCCTTTTACTGTCTTATCCAGCCCGTCTGAAACCGATCCTAGCTGGTTATCAATATATAAATCTTTGATTTTTTTACCAGTCGGCTGCGTAATGGTCATAACAGAGTCAACATGATCAACTTTCTCGATCGCTTTGCTGATATTTCCTAGATAGGGGATTGTATCAGCTGTTGTAAGATCTTTGTCTCCTTTTACGACAACATTGATCGGGAACGCTTTTCCTTCCCCGAATCCATCCTTAATGGCCTCGAGAGCTTTTATAGATTTATAATCGCTGCTGATTTCCGCAGTTGAGTCGAATGAAATCTGGTCATCATAGGTCAAGATGAACGGAAGCGTAATCACCACCGTGATGACAATGAACAGAAACGGACGCGCAACGGAGTGTCTGCCGAGAAACGCCCATAGTTTGTTATCACTGTGTGACAGCACTTTCTTAGAAGGCCAGAATAATTTTTCACCCAGCGTCACCATAAATAATGGCAGCAGTGTGTAGAGGATGATCATTAAAATTCCCACACCGACTGCTACCCCTACTGCGGATTGGAAAATCGCAAACTTCGCAAATCCTAAGGCGGAAAATCCGATCAATACCGCAAATCCGCTGATAAATAAGGTTTTTCCCCCTGTGCGGTAAGCGATAAGCGCCGCTTCTTTTTTATCATGCCCGTTTGCCAATTCTTCACGGAACCGTGTAAGAAGCAGTATGCAGTAATCTGTTCCAATGCCGAACAGGATCGCAACTAAGAAGGTTTGCGTAAACGTCGAGATAGGAAAATCAACATTGTATACAAGGATGCCCAGTATAGATTGACTGATCAGATAAGAAAAACCGACAACCACAATCGGGATAAAAGGCGTCACAACAGATCGGAACACGATCAACAGTAAACCGATGATCAGGCAGACTGTTATCACTTCCGTTTTCTTAAGCCCTTCCTCTGAGCTGTGAGCGAAATCCTGGTTGATAAGGGAAGCTCCCGTAATATAAGCCGTCAAATCATCAGGAACGATTTGATAAATCTCGTCCGCGATTTTTTCCGCCTTTTTATCAGAACCTGTAATCGTGATAGGCATGAGAACGGTTTTCTTGTCTTTCGACATCAACTGGTCTTTGACTTCTTTTTCCGCTGACAGAGGAGATGTTACCTCTTCTACACCGTCGATCTTTTTGATTTTATCAATCATTATCCGGAGCTGATTCTCTGTTTCTTTCTTTATAGCGTTGTCTAATGTAAAGACAACACTGATCGAATTATTGTCTTCTCCCGCTTGTTTTAAAATGGCGTTTGCCCTTTCTGAAACAGCATCAGCGGGAAGCTGGGCCTGCCCCTTTTGATTGGCCAGCTCCGTTAAGTTCGGAGAAAACAAACTCAAAACGACGGTAAGTGCTAATACTATGGCTGCAATTGCCCACTTGAATTTGATGATTGCTCTCATTCGGCAGAATGTCCTCCTTTAAATTTGCTTTTTAAAATGGTGAATATCTCGATGATGGAATGTAAGTGTTCCTCATCTATATCATCAATCAGCGGTTTGAGCGCGTTAAAGATGGCTGAATCTAATTCTTCTAGTATGTGTTCACCACTGGGTGTAATGTTAATAAGCTTAGAGCGCCTATCACTTTTTTCCGGACAGTCGTCCCATTGAACCAATCCCTTTTCGAGCAGCTTTTTCAGTCTGTTAGAGATCGCGCTCTTATGTACATTTTGGTACATGGCCAGGCTGCCGGGAGAGGTTGGGCCCTTGACTTTTAAAATTTTCAACAGGTCTGCCTGTTCCCTTGAGATATGCTTGAAGACATCCTGATTGATTTCACGATGCACAAATTCTGTCCCTTCAAGCAGGACTTCAACAAACAGGTTTATCGCCTGACATAGCTTTTGTTCATTCAATATCTTCCCCTCCTCACTATAGTTTACCCCGCTAAACTTTATGTTCAATGTCAATTAGTTTATTCCTCTAAACTATATATGTCAACAAATTTTATTTTCGAGCACTCTACATAAGAACTCATGTTCGTGTATAATGGAAGCTATACACACGAAAGGGGGAATTTTAACATGTCAGATTTGGCATTCAAGTTGTATGAATATAACGTCTGGGCCAATCAACAAATATTCAACCGATTAAAAGAGCTTCCAAAAGAGGTATACCATCAAGAAATTCAAAGCGTGTTTCCGTCAATATCCCATGTATTGTCTCATGTTTATCTTTCTGATCTCGGCTGGATTGAAGTGTTTTCCGGCAAAACCTTGAGCGATGCGTTGGCTTTAGCTGAACAGCTTAAAGAACAGACAGAGGCTAAAGAAATAGAGGAAATGGAAGACCTTTTTCTGAGGTTATCCGAGCGCTATATACTATTTTTACAGCAAAAAGAACAGCTCAATAAGCCACTCCAGATTCAGAATCCCTCAAGCGGAATCATGAAAACAACTGTTTCCGAACTGCTTCCCCACGTTGTCAACCACGGGACATACCACCGCGGCAATATCACAGCAATGCTGCGGCAGGCAGGCTACGCATCCGCACCGACAGATTACGGGCTCTACCTGTTTATGAAAAAAACTGAAAAAGCATAAGAAAGCGGCTCCCTAAATGGAGCCGCTTTTTTCGGGAAATAGTCCAAATCACATTAAAATTCTTTTCATCAATCCTTTTTTAGTAAAAAAGATAGAAATTTTAGTGTTATAATAATCATTAAAAATAGATTGCTGACTCAATAAACAATTTTCAATGGAGGAACACATAAAGTGACAGACGACATGACGAAAGACAATATAAATCAGCAAACGTTGCAGAGAGGCTTGAAAAACAGGCATATCCAGCTCATCGCCATCGGCGGAGCCATTGGGACAGGCTTATTTCTCGGCTCGGGCAAATCGATTCATTTTGCCGGACCTTCGATTTTATTTGCTTATATGATCACAGGGATCATTTGCTTTTTAATTATGAGATCGCTGGGTGAACTGCTGTTATCAAACTTGAACTATCACTCTTTTGTGGATTTTGTACAAGACTACCTAGGCGATATGGCAGCATTTATCACCGGCTGGACATATTGGTTCTGCTGGATTTCCATTGCGATGGCTGATCTGACAGCAGTCGGGCTCTACACTCAATATTGGCTCCCGGGTGTGCCGCAATGGGTGCCCGGCTTGATCGCTCTTATTATTTTACTGATTATGAACCTGGCGACAGTCAAGCTTTTTGGAGAATTAGAATTTTGGTTTGCTTTGATTAAAGTCATTGCCATTTTGGCGTTAATCGTCATTGGCCTTGTGATGATTTTCAAAGGCTTTTCCACAAGCTCAGGAGTGTCCAGCTTCACAAACCTCTGGAGCCACGGAGGCCTGTTCCCGAATGGCATGCACGGGTTTATCCTCTCGTTCCAGATGGTTGTGTTTGCTTTTGTTGGCATTGAGCTTGTCGGGCTTACGGCCGGTGAAACAGAAAACCCTGAAAAAGTAATCCCTAAGGCGATCAACAATATTCCTGTCCGTGTGCTGCTTTTTTATATCGGGGCTCTTCTCGTGATTATGAGCATCTATCCTTGGGATGTCATCAATCCCAGCGAAAGCCCATTCGTACAAGTATTTGTCGCTGTTGGCATCGTCGGGGCTGCAAGTATTATCAACTTTGTTGTGTTGACATCCGCTGCTTCAGCGTGCAACAGCGCTGTATTCAGTACAAGCCGTATGGTCTATTCCCTGGCGAAAGATCACAATGCGCCTGAGTCAATGGCGAAACTGACTCAGCGTAAAGTGCCTAGAAATGCTTTATTCTTTTCAGCTATCGTGATTTTAATCGGTGTTACGTTAAACTACATCATGCCAGAAGGCGTATTCACCCTGATCACAAGCATTTCAACCGTATGCTTTATCTATATTTGGGGGATTACGGTCATCTGCCATATGAAATACCGCAAAACAAGGCCTGAATTAGCGAAAACAAACAAGTTTAAGCTTCCGCTTTATCCGTTTACAAATTACCTGATTCTTGCGTTCCTGGCGTTTGTTCTGGTTGTGCTGGCACTGGCACAGGATACTCGTGTTTCCTTATTTGTCACACCGGTTTGGTTTATTTTGCTGATTGTGATTTATAAAGTGAGAAAAGCGAAGCATCAATAACACCCGAAACTCCTGCCTCAAAAATGAGAGCAGGAGTTTTTTTGATGAAAATGACCTTTGCTTTTGAATTTGAAGGTATGCTATAGTGTTTGTAATCAAAACAAGAAGGGATGATGGGTGGACAATGATTAACTAATCTTATTTTTACCGTTTGAAATCAATATTTCAAATCAAAAAATAGGATTAGTCTGCCCATTTTCTATATATACGACACTGCTATTTATAAAAAATAGCTTATTTGATCATGCACAGGCACGGCTAATCCTTCCAACACATTTGGGAGGATTTTTTTATTCTCCCTTTAAAGCGAGGGATATGGATGAAAGAGATCGTAACATTAACAAACGTCAGCTATGAAGTGAAGGATCTGACTGTTTTTAAAAACGTAAATGCAAGTGTTCAGCAAGGAGATATCATTGGGATTATCGGCAAAAACGGTGCTGGGAAATCTACGCTGCTGCACCTCATTCACAATGACTTAGCCCCTTCCCAGGGTCAAATCCTTCGAAAGGATATAAAACTGGCTTTGGTTGAACAGGAAACAGCGGCATATTCCTTTGCGGATCAGACACCTGCCGAAAAGAAGTTACTGGAGAAATGGCATGTGCCTCTTCGTGATTTTCATCAGTTAAGCGGCGGTGAAAAACTAAAAGCGCGGCTGGCGAAAGGACTATCAGAGGATGCAGATCTGCTGCTGTTAGATGAACCGACAAACCACCTTGATGAAAAAAGCTTGCAATTTCTCATCCAACAGCTGAAACATTATAACGGCACTGTGATTCTCGTTTCTCACGATCGATATTTTTTAGACGAAGCCGCAACAAAAATATGGTCGCTTGAGGATCAGACGCTGATTGAATTCAAAGGGAATTACTCCGGGTATATGAAGTTCCGGGAGAAGAAAAGACTCACCCAGCAGCGTGAATATGAAAAGCAGCAAAAAATGGTTGAACGGATTGAAGCACAAATGAATGAGCTCGCTTCTTGGTCGGAAAAAGCCCATGCTCAATCGACGAAAAAGGAAGGGTTTAAAGAATATCACCGGGTAAAAGCGAAGCGTACGGATGCCCAGATAAAATCCAAGCAGAAGCGGCTTGAAAAAGAGCTGGAAAAAGCAAAGGCGGAACCCGTTACCCCAGAATATACAGTCCGCTTTTCAATCGATACAACCCCCAAAACAGGAAAACGTTTTTTAGAAGTTCAGAATGTAACAAAAGCGTTTGGAGAAAGGACTCTCTTTAAAAACGCAAACTTTACAATTCAGCACGGCGAAAAGGTTGCGATCATAGGCCCCAATGGCAGCGGAAAAACGACATTACTGAACATCATTCTTGGACAGGAAACAGCAGAAGGAAGCGTATGGGTGTCGCCGTCCGCAAACATCGGCTATTTAACGCAGGAGGTGTTTGATTTGCCTTTAGAACAAACACCGGAAGAGTTATTTAAGAATGAAACATTCAAAGCAAGGGGGCACGTTCAAAATCTGATGAGGCACTTAGGTTTTACAGCCGCCCAATGGACTGAACCGATCAAGCATATGAGTATGGGTGAGCGTGTAAAGATCAAGCTGATGGCCTATATTCTGGAGGAAAAAGACGTGCTGATTTTAGATGAGCCGACAAACCATCTCGACCTGCCGTCACGCGAACAGCTGGAAGAAACACTATCACAATACAGCGGCACATTGCTGGCGGTTTCACATGACCGATACTTTCTCGAAAAAACAACAAACAGTAAACTCGTCATCTCAAACAACGGCATCGAAAAGCAGTTAAACGACGCTCCTTCAGAAAGAAATGAGCGGGAGGAGCTTCGGTTAAAGCTTGAGACAGAAAGACAAGAAGTGCTGGGAAAGCTCAGTTTTATGATGCCAAATGATAAAGGGTATAAAGAGCTTGATCAAGCTTTCAATGAGCTTACGAAACGAATAAAAGAGCTGGATCATCAAGACAAAAAAGACTGAGGGAGAAAGTTCAAGCGGCATTGAAAAGGACAACAGCTGTTGTCCTTTTTTCTTTATATGTTCAAGCCTTCCCATGACCTTAATGTTTCTAATGATGACTTATAGTACCCTGCCACTGCTTCCAGATAGGCATGTTGTGTTTGGGTAACGTAAGCGAATTTTTTCAGTATAGCTGTTTCCGCATACGTATATTGGTCATGGCATAACCCATCTTCTGATAAAGATAGACGGCTGTCTCGTTGTGTGCAAATACATGTAGAGCCAGCCTTTCCACACCAAGCTCTCTTGCTCTTTCATCAAGCATTTGAAGCGCCAATTGAGCAAGTCCTTTTCCGGAAAAGCTTCATACAATCCAAAGGAATAGATAAACGCTTCCTTTTGCGGATGAAACGGATCAGCGTACAGCCAGAGCCAGCCCATTCTTTCCCCTTGGTCATTTGTGATGTTCCAAAAATAATGATTGTTGCTGTCTCGCCCATTCGGAATCATGTTCTCATATGTCTGCTCCGATTTCTCAAATGCCTCTTTTTCCGTCCAAGTTCCTGAAGTTATGTTTTGTTTCGCAAAATTTTGCACGGACATCCCGCGAAAGGCTTCGAACTCTTCCTCAGTCATGTCTTCCAAAGTGAATGCCATCCTGTATTCCTCCTTTATAAAAAAAGCCCAGCTGATGCCGGACGAATAACGCAGAAATGGATCTCTATTTTACTGCTTCAGTTAATTCCTGGACTTTCTATTATTCGATAAGAACAGGAGGTTTCCTGCAAATGGGCTTGTTCTTAAACATTAGTGAAAAGCTTACGTGTAACTCCCCATGATGATCATGATAGAAACAATCAAACAGATCATCGCTGGTATCGCCATGATGGCCGATTGTCTTGCTCGAAACATATGCGCATGAATGGCTCCCGCCATGAGAACGACAAACAGAACACCTGCTCCAATCGCTGCATTCCGATTCCAAATTCCCGCTGTCATAGCAAGTGCCCCGGCTATTTCAAGAATGCCAGTAACAGTCAGAAACCATAATGGATATTGATAATGCCGCCAATGCTCAACTTGAAAGGGAACGCGGCTTACCTTTATTATGCCTCCCGCAAGCATAAAAACTGCCAAACTGACTTTCAGAATAATAGATATCATCTTACGTCATTCCCTTTCGGAAGCATCCCGTATATCAAAAGATTCACAACCTCTGCTGCGAGGCTTGCCGGATCTTTGATTCCGGTTAACAAAAATGAATCGGTTAAATGTTCAATCATGCCGATATAACACTCAGCGACAGTTTCCATATCCAGTTCAGAGTGAAAATAGCCAAGCCGCTGTTCTGCTTCTAAGTTCTCTTTCAAAACCATCGCCAAGTCTTTTTTCATTTGTTTTGCTTCCGGGTTGAGAAAAAAGCCGATCTTGGTTAAATCCTTGTCCTCAGCTAAAAATTGAAAAACAGTCTCTACAGCTAGCAGTACCCGTTTTGACACATCCTCCGTGTTTAATCCGTTTTCCAGAAGAAGTGACTCTGTCAGCTTTCTGACCCGAGAGTGAAAATCGGTTATTAACTCGGCAAAGATGGCTTCTTTGCTTTGAAAGTACAGGTAAAATGAAGGCTGCGTGAACCCAGCTTTTTTCACAATTTCACTTACCTTCGCGTCATGGAATCCCCGAATCGAAAATTCATTAGCGGCAGCTTTGAGTAACCGTTTCCGGCTTTCTTCCCCTTTACGTCCTTTTTTACTTTTCAACGAGGACCACCCCCAAAAATAATACTCGCAAGTAATGTTACTCACGAGTATTATTTCATGGCATTTGCTTCATTGTCAATAATTTCAAACTGATCCTGTTTGCCAGCTTTCTTTATTAAAGGGTCTCATGCATTTCGAATAACTGAATCAATTCATTGCTTCCTATATCAATGGCTTTTCATTCACTGATAAGTATTTGCCAAATAGATTGACATTCAGGCTGTGACAAACTTTATTCTTTTTTTCTAACGAGCATCACTCCAGGGCCAGATAGAGTTTTGCCCGTAAATGCAGGAACAATTGGGTGCAGCGGCGCATAATGTACTGTACAGAAAGATGGAAGGGTGTGATGGGATGCCGTCTACAGTAATCAACCTATATTATTTGAAGATCAACAGTATTTCGGGCAATGGTTCAATTACAATAGGCGAAGCTGCTTATAACAGCCCTACCAACAATCAAAAATCTCAAGGGACCAACTCTTCTTTCGGTGATACATCACCTACAGAATCCGTAATGGAAAACTTCTTAAACGATCCTGATGTAAATGACCAGACATCTATCGGCAACTCTGATACATCCAACGTTAATGCTCCTCCGATTGCACCACCGCCAATTTTAGATTAAAGGGGTTTCGTCTATGCCATATCAAATTAATATCGCAAATATTAAGATCAACGGCGTCACGCAAAACGGAAATATAGATGTCGGTCCGACTGTGCACAACAGCCATACTGCGAACAGCAAATATTTTGGAGCAAACTTTTCCTTAGGGGATCTTTCGCCTACGTCTTCACTTTTAAACACTGGAAATATTGATTCAGACGTTAGTGACCAAGACCAAATCGGAAACCCTTCTGCGCCGATTTCAAATCAAATTTAAGGAGAATCTCATATGGATTTCGAAAAAATTCGAAAGTGGCTTGAGATTACGAATGAATATAAACAAAGTGACTTTTGGACAAATGTGCTCAAATATAAAGCCCCGGAACATTTTTTTGATTCCGAAGCTTCTACGTTTGTTTACGACTTTTATCAAGATGAGGAATATAATTTTATCATTGTGGAAATGCCCGGTGTGTATGAGGAAGAATTAACGATCCGTTTACTGTCTAAAACCCAGCTGCTGATCAAAGGAACGATCACGCCTGTTTTTCCAGCCGAAATGGAAGTGCTGCGTGAACGGTATTACGGAGAAATTGAGCGAATCATTCAGCTTCCCGAAGCCGCTGAAACTCATTTGTTACAGATTCAGCTGTTAAACGGGCTTCTGCATATTTCGTACCCAAGACAAGTTGAAACCATTGCGTTCAATAAGGGGCTTTAAGATTGATTGTTCCTTCATTCCTTATCCATAGGGACTGATATATGGTCTTTATATTGATCCACATAAATATCCCCATTACCCATCAGCACTGCGTACACGGTCTCTTTCACCTTTATGTCTCTTTTTCGCAATTCTTCCAAAAGCCAGGATTCCGTCAAACGATTCTGCTTTAAATTATTCTCAATGATTTCTCCGTCCATAATAAGTTCTATCGGAAGCCTTTGTTCTTGGTTTACCGCAATCATTAAATCCTGTTTGGTCACATGCCGGAATTGCGGTTTTCTTAACACAGTCAGCTGACCATTCGTTTCAAGAATGGCAAAAAGAACTTCTTCGATATTAAATATTTCTTTTTCCCGTAATTGCTGATTTAAATAATCAAGTGTGTAACGCATTTTCCTCATATTTGATTCAAGTATCTTCCCGTTTTGAATCAGCACTGTTGGATCTCCGGCAAAAAATTTCCTCAGCTTCCTGTTCTTTATCGACAGAAACGAAATTAGAAAAATCGTTAGCACAAAAATACTAAACGAAATGGCCATATTGTGCGGTTTTATTGAAGTATTGTAAGCTAATCCGGCAGCAATCGCCCCTAGTGTGATCGCCGCAATAAAATCAAAAATCGTCATTTGAGAGATTGTCTGTTTGCCTAAAATTCGTTCTGCGATTAACAGCAAGCCAAAGCTGGCAACCGTTCTAATGACAACTTCAAGTTCAATCATGTTATGGTGCTCCCCGCTTCCCAGATTGTTTTGGCCAAAACTCCTGCTGCTATCATTGTTTGGCTTAATATATCCATCTATACCAAAAATATTGTTCGGTTCAGGACAGAATGAACCGACTGCCTTTCGGATATATTAAATTGCGATTGGCCGGAAGAAAAGCCAATCCCATGACAAATCTAATTCATCATTGGTCAGGTGGTAGCATGAATTTCACTTGGGAATCTCTTGTTCTCATTGTAGCCGGGGTCATTTTGCTGAGAATTTCAGGAAGGAAATCAATCGCACAAATGACGTCAACTCAAACGGTTGTCATGATTTCGATCGGAACTATTATCGTTCAGCCAATCATCGAGTACAGCCTCTTCAAAACATTAATTGCAGCGGCAATTTTCACAAGCACACTCATCGTTATGGAATGGATCCAAATGAAATCGAACACCATTGAAAAGATGTTAACCGGAAAAGCAAAAATCGTCATTGAAAACGGACAGCTTCATATCGAAAACTTAAAGAAGATGAGACTTACAGCTGACCAGCTTGAAATGCAGCTAAGGCTTCACGGCGTTACGGCTATACAAGATGTTAAAATAGCGACATTAGAGGCCAACGGACAATTAGGAATTGAATTGACTGATGACGCCAAGCCTTTAACAGTCAGGGATCTGAAAAAACTCATTCACCCCGATTTCATAAATAAGGACGGACAAGCCCAATCTGGCAATCAGAATATTTTTGATGAAGTTGGTAAAAAAAATAAAAAAAACGTCCCTAAAAAGCTGCATTAACAAAAGGCGCTTGTGGCATTTTGCAGGTTTTTGTCTCTTACTGAAAGTTTTTGCCGTTTTGTTTAAGCAACTGCTGCTCACACACCATATTGTATAAACAGTCATAACGGAGAGGAGAGATGAATGATGAAATTCCCAGTTTATATTCATTCGATATCCGGGAACAGCGTTTTTAATAACGGATTTGCAGTTTCCATCAGCCCGTTCTCTGTGTCTAAAACAACAGAGGGTTCCGGTGGGAGTAATACAGGTTTGGTTTTTGAATCCAATACTTTAAGCCAAACAAGCTCCGCCAATCAATCCCAAAATGTAACATATGCGATCCAAGAGCTGCTTTCCAAGCTTTTAGCGTAAAAATTAAGAAATAAACACTTCATGAGGTGCCGTATGGCTTTTCCAATTATTCACACGAACTTTTGGGATGCTGTGATAGCTGTTCCAATCATCATATTGATAACCCAAATCCTCAAAATATTATTGAAAATCCCCAAAACTTTTGTACCGTCAGTTGCCTTAATAACAGGCCTTGTCATTTCTGTTTTCATAAGCCATCGACACAGCCTCTTTTCTGGCGTATTTATGGGCTGGTTTTATGGCTACGCTGCTATAGGCTCCTACTCATCATTAAAAACGACCATCTTATCCTTCAGGCAAACGAAAAACGATACATCAAATTCATAGATGACATATAACGATCTGCCGCCTCTTTATCAGGCGGCTTTATTTCTGCTGATAGGTTGATCATCTTCAAAAGAGATGCTCATTCACTCGCTATTATTTTTACCATTATGTTGATGCAATGATATAAAAACGCAATATCATAGAAGTAAATAGACTGCCAGCGTCCTCTATGACGGCTACTTCTGAGTGAAAGGAGTTTTTGAAGCATGCGATCTCAAATCAACATCTCAAATCTCACGATAAATGGAATGACACAAAACGCCAATACAGATATCGGACAAAACTTGCAAAACAGCCATACTGCGAACAGCAAAAATTACGGAGTGAATTTCACATTAGGAGATTACTCTCCTTCTCATTCAATTATTATTTCAGCAAGTTGTGATAATGATACAAGTGATCAAGGGCAGGTTGATAACCCTTCTTCGCCTAGTGAAGAATAAAAAAAGAACTCATTTGAGTTCTTTTTTTGCCTTATTCCTTTATTCGCCTTCATATAATCGATAAACCCTTTTCAGCTTTTGTTCAAGCTGTTCAAAATGAACAAAACGGGCTTCTCTTAGAAACTCAGTCCCATCAATGAACAAAAGAAGCACAGGAACGGTGAAAACTGAAAATCTGCCGGCGACCTCTGCTACATCGTCAGCATTGATATGCCCCAATTTGATGTTTGGAAACTGATCCAATACTATTCTGAGCTGGGGCAGAACTGCGTGACATACTGTACAGGCAGGCCTTGATATATAAATAAAACTGAATTTGTGCTGTTTGATAAAGTTTTCTATAGAAACTAATGAATGTAATTCTGTCATCTCTTTCATCCATTTACTCCTTCAAATAGGTCTGTTTTTCATGACCAAGCTCATCAATACGTATCATTCACTATACAGATTTTTATTTATGATATCCGCTTTTTTGCTTTGCAGAGTACCTGCAAGCTTGCCGAAAATGTCAAAATAAAAGAACAGTTACTGACAAGCAGCAACTGTTCTTACATACTTTCGTATTAAAAATGCAAAGCGTAAGCTCCTGAACCGATGAGTGCAACCCCTATGGAAACTGCAATGAGCACCAGGTTATATTCAAAACCTCCGGCGCCATTCGCAAAACCTTTCGCTCCATGGACTTTTACGATAGCACCTAACATGATGATCGTTATGATAGCAGCTCCAAGCGGGAGGAATACGCCTAAAATAAATAGAATTCCGCTTACTAACTCCCCAAGACCTGATAGAGCAGCCGCAACGTTTCCTGGTTTCACCCCAATTGATTCGAACCATTGTCCGGTTCCTTTAATCCCGTATCCGCCAAACCAGCCGAATAATTTTTGTGTGCCATAAAACAAAAACACCACACCAATCATTATACGAATAAGCAACAGTCCTGCATCTTCCATTTGTATCTCTCCTCATCTTTGATTTTATCTGATTCTTTGCTGACGGTATCCAGCAATCATCAATTGAATATATGTTTCTTTATTTTTTATGTGTCAAATCAATCTAACTCTCTTACTTCAAACGGCAGCAGCCCTTGTTCAATTTGTGTGCGATGCGGTTCATATTGTACAGGCAGCATCAGTTTTTCGCCCATTGTATCCTGTGTTTCATCATGTGCAAAGCCTGGGGGATCAGTTGCGATTTCAAACAGGATTTCCCCGTGTTCCCTGAAGTAAATGGCATTAAAGTAGTTTCTATCCCGAACAGGAGTTACACCATATCCGCGCGAAGCAATATATCTTTGCCAATCTAACTGATCTTCATCATCGTTAGCCCGCCAAGCGATGTGATGCACCGTTCCGGCCCCCATTTGCCCGCGGCCAATAGGCGTTAACTTAAGGTCAATCACATTTCCGATATCACCGGCGGAACGATAACGAACGAAGTCTCCTTCTTTGCCGACTCGCTCCAGCCCCATGATGTTTTCTAAAAGGTCAGCGGTTTTGTCAGGCTGCGCTGATAATAGGGTTGCACCCCCAAAACCTTTAATGGCAACATCGGGCGTTACATCTCCGAAAGTCCACGTATTAGCCTCTCCTTCTTCTCTTTCCACGATTTCTAAGTGCAGTCCATGAGGATCATCAAATTCTACATATTGTTCCCCAAAGCGCTCGATTTTGGTGTATGGAACGTTGAACTTTTCTAGTCTCTTTTCCCAAAATACCATAGCCCCTTTCGGCACGACATACGAAGTCACGCCAACTTGACCGTCTCCAATGACGCCTTGGCGGGCTCCGGCCCACGGAAAGAAGGTAATGATTGTTCCCGGCTTCCCGCCTTCATTCCCAAAATAAAGGTGATACGTACCTGGGTCATCAAAATTGACAGTTTGCTTGACCAAACGAAGCCCAAGCACTCCTGCGTAGAAATCTGTGTTCTCTTGAGGGTGACCGACAATCGCTGTAATATGATGAATTCCCATCGTTTTTTTCGCCATTTTTATCCGCTCCTTTTACATATACTCAACAAACTCATTCACAGGCTTCCGGTAGCCGCGCGGTCTTCTGCTCTCTGTTTTTTCTTTTCCAATCGTAATCATCATGACAACCTCAAATTGGTCGTCTATGTTCAAAATCCGTTTTACGGCTTCCGCATCAAAGCCGATCATCGGGCAGGTATCCCAGCCTTTTTCCTTAGCACTCAGCATAAACATCATCGCAGAAAGTGAAGCATTCCTTATCGCCTCATCTCTCTTAAATTGTTCTCCCCTGTTTTCATAAAACGAAACGGTGTCGTGTACCATGTGGTCATACTCTTGCTTATTTAATATCCCCAATACCTTTAAACCTTCATAGATATCGGCCGCTTGTTGATATGCCTGCTTATCCCCTAATACCAAGAGAACCGCAGAAGAGCTAACCACTTTATATTGTCCATTTGCGGCCTGCTTCAGCTTTTCTTTTACGTCCTGGTCAAGAACCGTCACATATTTTGTAGGCTGCAAATTAAAAGCCGATGGCGCCAATGCAACCAATTCAAACATCTCATTGAGATCTTCTTTTGTGATTGGATGACCTGAAAGAAAATTGCTTGCAGATCGTCTTTCATTGACTAAATGTGTAAATTCAGCCATTACGCTACACTCCCTTTTATCTCGAATTCGAGATATCATGTTATAAAAAATCATATTGAATATTGTGTAAAAGAACGACAACGATTGAACACTTAGAATTGCGCTTGATCGCTGATCTTTTCGACCAAATATCTTGAATTAAAATATCTTGAATATGAGATAATAGTAAAATACAGATCTTCTCATGTCAATAGGTTTTTGAAAATTAGGTGGAAATTTTTCATTGACGGCAGCATTTTAATAGCGAATCATCACTGTTGTTACATAAGAACTCATTTGTTTGCTGTATGACCTTTTAGCATAGCTCCAACTTTTTTTCTGTCACCTTATTTATTAGTAAACAGGAAACAACGTTGCTATAGACCCACTCGAAATTGAATTGGTATGATAAACAAAGTGATTACACAGGAAAGGATACGGAGAGCGTATATAGAGCACTCCTATTTTTTTGTGCAGTTTTATAGGAGGAAAAAATGGCAAGTGAAAGAGAACAAATAAGCAGAAAAGTTGCTTTGATTGCATTGATCGCCAATCTGATCTTAATGGCAGGAAAGGTCTTTTTTGGGCTGGTAGGCGATAGTGAAGCCGTGTTTGCAGACGGAATACATTCCGCGGCAGATGTCGTTGCTTCGATTGCAGTCTTGGCAGTGATCGGAATTTCCAATAAACCGCCCGATCAAGACCATCCTTTTGGTCACGGAAAAGCTGAAGTCATTAGTGAGGCGATTGTAGGAATTATCTTAGTGATCGTATCCGTTTATATCCTCATAGAAGCGATTCTGTCCTTTGTTAAAGGGCCAAGCGTTCCCCAATACAGCGCATTGTTTGCGGCTCTGATTTCGTACGTGGCTAAGGAAATCTTATATCGTTATTCTATAAAGCAAGGGGAAAAATGGAACAGCAAAGCGATTATAGCGATTGCGTACGATCACAAAGGCGATATCGTTGCCTCTCTTGCCGCTTTTATCGGCGTCCTGTTGGCTATCATCGGAAACACCCGCGGATGGCCCTATCTGTTGTACGCCGATGCCATTGCCAGTGCAATCGTTGCTTACCTCATTTTTAAGATTTCAATGGAATTAATCAGGCCGTCTGTTGATGTGCTCATGGAAAAGAGTGTTGATCCCGAGCTGATAGAGGAATATAAAGCTGTTATTTTTCAATGTGATCAAGTAAAACGAATTGATAGAATCCGCGCGCGAGAACATGGCCACTATAAATTGCTTGATGTCCGTTTATCTTTGGATCATGATTTGACAATTAAGCAGGGACACGATATTGCCCGCGAAATTCGAAATGAAATCAAAAGACAGTTTTCAGATGTAGAAGAAGTGCTCATCCATGTGAATCCTTATTTTGAAGAGTGAAAAGCTCCTTTTTAGAAGGAGTTTTTTCTTTTTGCTGCAAACTTTACCTTTAGAACTCGCCCGTACTATATAATTTGGATGTATATAATCATAGGGACAGAAAGGTTGTTAGAATGAAGGAATTTTTTTCGATTGGAGAAGTGTCAAGGTTATTCAATGTGAAAATCTCTGCTCTTCGGTATTATGATGAAATCGGCCTTTTGAAACCGGAATATAAAGATGGGCAAACGAACTATAGATATTATTCTACCCAACAGTTTGAGCGGCTGGATACCATCAAGTATTTGAGGGCCCTAGGCCTGCCAATCAATAAGCTTCTTGATTTTTATAACTCTCAAAATACAAACACTCTTCTTCATTTACTAAAAAGCCAGCAGGCTGAAATTGATCGCAAAAAGAAAGAATTGGAACGCATTGAACGAAAGATCTCCCGACGCATCACACATATAGAAGATGCCGTTAACATGCCGTTATATCAAATTACAAAAATCAAACTTCCCGCAATGCGTGTGGCTTACTTGCAGCATGAATATGTTCTCGGCCATGATATCGAACATTCGTTAGCTGAATTGAGAACCCACCTGAATGTGAACGAAGATATATTCATAGGCAAGATCGGTTTATCCATATCAGCAGCAAATGTGAAAGCAAAACAGTTTGACAAATATTCCAGTATATTTATGATTCTTGAAGATGAAAATGAAAAAACTTCTTCAGAAATCATCTTTCCTTCAAGAGAATATCTGCAAATTAGGTTTAAAGGGTCACATCCAGAAGCCGAACCATACTACAAAAAATTACTGGCATATATGAAAGAACATCATTATGAGGTAGCAGGGGACTCAATTGAAATCACACTCATTGATTATGGCATTACGAATAACCTAGATAATTATGTGACTGAAATCCTGCTGCCCATCAAATAATCTCATGAATATGTTTTTATCTCCCTTGACTCTCTACTAACTAGAGGGTTTATTTTTTATGCAGGAATGATTTTTGGAGGAGAAAGCTTATGTTTGGAACGATTTTTAACACAGTGATGATTATTGCAGGAAGCATAATCGGGGGGATATTCAAAAAAGGCATTAAAGATGAATACCAGGATATTTTGATGCAGGCAATGGGGTTCGCTGCGGTCGCGCTGGGGATCAACGCCATTACACAGCACTTGCCTGATAGTAAATACCCCATTCTATTCATCGTGAGTTTAGCCATTGGAGGTTTGCTAGGCCAGATCATCAATTTAGAATTACGATTCAACAAGCTGGTGAACAAATTTTCTAAAAGTAATTTAGCAGAGGGCTTATCTACTGCGGTCTTATTATTTTGTATAGGTTCGCTGTCAATATTGGGCCCTGTTGAAGCCGCTTTGCATGGAGATTATACATACCTCCTGACAAACGGGATGTTAGATGGGATCACCTCCATTGTGCTCGCTTCAACTTTTGGTTTTGGAATAGCGGCTGCAGCCATTGTATTATTTGCCTGGCAGGGCTCCATCTATTTATTTGCTAAAGTAATGGAGAGCGCAATCAATACAGACCTTATTAATGAAATCACAATTGTGGGAGGCATACTCATCCTCAGTTCAGGTCTAAGCATTCTTGGAATCAAGAAGTTCAAAACATTGAATTTGCTGCCTTCCCTCTTGATCCCTCCTGTTGTGATTTTTGTGATTCATGCATTTGGATTGCGGTTTTAATGAAGCGGCTCCACAAAGGAGGTTAATATTCTGTTATATTGATTTTCAATAATCTGTTCCAATCGTTTTATTTCCTTTTTATCTTGGATTTGACGTCTAACAACAACTGTATTATATTGTAAATAAAGTCTGTTATATCAAAATCAGATTCCCCATCACGAAACGGCACATTCATTTAAACAATGTTGGGAGGGGCATTTGTATGTCAAACCATTCATCTAGTATTCCCGAATTAAGTGACAACGGTATCCGCTATTATCAAACTTATAATGAAAGCCTTAGTCTTTGGCCGGTCCGTTGCAAATCATTCTATATATCTACTCGTTTTGGTCAAACACATGTGATTGCAAGCGGCCCAGAGGATGCCCCGCCGCTTGTATTACTCCACGGAGCATTATTCAGCTCGACGATGTGGTATCCCAACATCGCCGATTGGAGCAGCAAATACAGAACTTATGCAGTTGATATCATAGGTGATAAAAACAAGAGTATTCCTGAGAATTTAAGCGGTACAAGAACGGATTACGCCAATTGGCTTCTTGATGTGTTTGACAATCTGGGGATCGAAAAGTCCCACATGATCGGACTTTCGCTTGGCGGTCTCCATACGATGAATTTCCTTTTACGTATGCCTGAGAGAGTAAAAAGCGCAGCTATACTGAGTCCGGCAGAAACGTTTTTGCCATTTCATCACGATTTCTACAAATACGCTCTTGGCCTTACAGCGTCAAATGGAGTTGAAACATTCTTAAATTGGATGATGAATGATCAGAATGTGCTGCACCCGATTTTTGTGAAGCAGTTTCAGGCAGGGGTAATGTGGCAGGATGGATCAAGAAATCCAAATCCTAAAGCAGACGGATTTCCGTATGTTTTTACCGATGAGGAATTACGTTCAGCAAGAGTTCCTATCCTATTATTACTTGGTGAACATGAAGTCATCTATGATCCCCACTCAGCCCTGCACCGAGCCTCTTCATTCGTTCCTGATATTGAGGCGGAAGTCATTAAAAATGCCGGACATGTTTTATCGATGGAACAACCCGCTTACGTAAATGAACGTGTAATGCGTTTTTTCAATGCAGAAACAGGCATTTCACGGTAAGGGCTTATAAGATAGTGTTTTGCATTCATAAAGACCTGCAATATACTTCTAGCCGGGCATTTCAAAAAATAGAGTCTCTCTCATGGACTCTATTTTTCTTGGACAAAACCCGCAGCTGGTTTTGTGTGCTTGTTTCTTTAGGTTTCTTATATGATCAGTTGTAAAATCCTTTATTTTCAAGAAGGATTCTCAAGATCCTTGGCATCAAGTAGTGAATGCAAAGTCAAAAAATCATGTCACTTCTCCTGGGATGCCTGCTAGTATGATGCAGCTTCTGCCAATATGAAACAAAGTTCCATCCATATCGAAAATGAGTGATGGCGCCATAAGTGTCTCCTTTTAACTGCCGACTTCATCTTCTAAATACTACCATATGCAAAAAAAGCAGATCATTAAAGATCTGCTTTTTCTATTACACACTGATTTGTTTCTTTTGTTCATGATCTATTTCCGGCTGTATTTCCTTTGTCAGTTGATGCCCTTCTATATCCACGTTCGGAATCATCTTGTCCAGCCATTTCGGCAAATACCAGGCTGCATTCCCCATCAGCTTCATGACACTTGGAATCAGTGTCATTCTTACAATAAAGGCATCAAAGAGCACACCAAAGGAAAGAGCCAGCCCATTGGCTTTAATAGAAGCTTCGCCTGCAAAGATAAATCCTGCAAAAACGAAGATCATGATCAAGCCGGCTGCTGTAACAACAGGACCACTGTGTTTTAATCCAGCCTGAATGGCTTGTACTGGATTCTTTGTTTTTACATATTCTTCACGCATTCTGCTGACAAGGAATACTTGATAATCCATGGCTAATCCGAACAGAATCCCAATAGATAAAATCGGCAGGAACGCGAGTATCGGCCCTCTTTCAGGTATTTTGAAAAAGTCGATGAGATTCCCGTCTTGCAAGAGAAATACACAAATCCCAAGAGTGGCTGTCATCGTCAACATGAAACCTGCAACAGCAACAAGCGGCACAAGCAGCGAACGGAAAACGATGGTCATCAATACAAACGCAAATCCAACAATAAGTACAGCAAACACCGGTATCGCATCATTCAGGCGATCTGAAATGTCAATATTCACTGCAGTCGATCCAGTAACAAGCAAATCTACTCCGTTTTTATCTGACAAACTGCGTACATCGTGTACCAAATCTTTCGTTGTGACATCATTTGGACCTGTTTCCGGAACGACCGTAATGATGGCAAAGTTCCCTTCTTTATTAGGCATTGCAGGGGTGACACTTGCTACATGGTCTAAACCCTTTATTTCTTTCACTGCATCTGCGAAAGCCTCCGCCTTATTTTCTGTAGCATTTGTGGCATCCGCTACGATTGTTAATTGGCCATTAAATCCTTCTCCAAAGCCTTCGGCAAGCAAGTCATATGCCCGGCGATCCGGATTATCCTTAGCTTTCATCCCAGCATCAGGCAAGCCAAGTTCCAAGTGCATAGATGGGATACTAATGACGATCAAAATCAGAATGCTGCATACACTTAGCATGATAGGATTTTTGGTGACAAAGCGTCCCCAGACATTTGTTTCAGTGCTTTGTTTTTCTATTTTCTTGTTTGATTTCGGAATCATCCGCTTCCCTGCAATCGATAAGACCGCAGGCACAAGTGTGATGGAAGCCAAGACAGCCATCAGTACACTAAGCCCTGCTGTCAGCCCCATCGCAGACATAAAGGGAATGTTAACGACAGTCAATCCGCAAAGTGCAACGATAACAGTAAGTCCGGCAAAAACGACTGCGCTTCCCGCTGTTCCCACTGCTCTCGCAATTGATTCATTCTTTTGTATGCCTTCGCCTAAAAACTGGCGGTGTTTCGTAAAAATAAATAAAGCATAATCAATACCAACAGCAAGGCCAATCATTCCGGCCAATGAAAGACTGACGGAAGCAATATAAAATACTTGTGTCCCAATCAAAACCAGTCCAATACTTACACCTAAACCAATCAGTGCAGTTAAAATCGGCAAACCTGCTATTAATAAAGAACCGAATGTAATGGCTAAAACGACAAAAGCCAAGATAATGCCGACAATTTCAGAGACACCGCCTATCTCCATCTCCGCTCCCGGTACATCTCCGCTTAGCTCAGTTTGCAATCCTTCATCATCAGCCATTTTCAAACTGTCTTTTAAGTGTTTGATAGAGTAATCCTTTATATCATCTGCTGATGATTTATACTTGATATCAGCATAGGCAACTGTGCCATCTTTCGCGATTGTCCCTGTCACAAAAGGACTTGCAATCGAGTCAACAGAATCATCTTTACTGATTTCTTTGAACGTATCTTCTATTGCTTTTTTTGCTGGCTTCCCAGTAAGTTTCTCCCCATCACCAGCACCGAAAATAACCCGTATGCTCCCTTTATCAGGACCGTGAGGAAATTCTTTTTGAATCACATCCATCGCTTTTTCCGAAGGTGTGTCAGGTATGGACATATCCTCAGAAAAACTTGGTTTCAAGGTGACTGCAAGGCCTATCGCAGCAACTAACACAACGATCCACGCACATATTGCTTTTATGCGATTGCGAGCAACCCATCCTCCTAATGTATATAACATTTTTGACATGATAATCTCCTTTCAACACATTGCTTGATCACATTCTTTCTCATTGTAGTTGACAATGAAATGAAAAAAACGTACATTCGGGCATGTACGTTTGGGCAATTTTCAAATATGCAGTTTAGTTGTCTATTGTCAGAATACCTTTTTGCATGGCAATCGTTACTGCCTCAGTTCTTGAATTCGCGCCTAATTTATTGTAAATGGACGTTAATCTTGACTTTACTGTTCGCTCAGAGACGCCCAAATCAAAGGCAATCGCTTTGCTTTTAAGACCTTTAGCAATTGCTTTTAGAACAATGACTTCCTTTTCTGTCAGCTGCGTCTCATTGCGCTGCTTTTTCATCCGCTCAAATTGGATTTCTTGCAGACGTTTGAGGATATCAGGCTGCAACAGCACATTTCCTCTGATCGCTGCATCCATTGTGTGAAAAAGGGTTTCTGAACTCGTATCCTTTAACAGATATCCTTTCGCTCCTAATTCAATCCCTTCGATCATTAAGTGATCTTCATTATATGTAGTCAAAATAATGATGGGGGTATCGTGTTTTTCTTTTATTTGTTTAATGGCCTCTAACCCGCTCATCTCCGGCATATACAAATCCATCAGAATGATATCCGGTTCTAATTCATCTGCAAGACGGACTGCGACTTTTCCATTTTCCGCCTCTCCTATAATGGTGTATTGATCATTCGTTTCAATTAAAAGCTTCAGACCTTCCCTCACGACAAGATGGTCATCAACGATTAAAACCTTATTCATCTTGCATCTCTCCCTGAATTGGTACAGTGATCTCAATTTGTGTTCCTTTCAATTTTGTACTCTTGATATTGAATTGGCCATTTATTGCCCTGACGCGTTCTTGTATGCCAAGAAGCCCATAATGTCCTCTCTTTTTCTTTCCTTTTTCAACATCAAATCCCTTGCCGTTATCCTTAACTGTTAAATGGAGCCTTCCCTTTTCATCATCCCAAATGGATATCCAGATTGTTTTCGCCTCAGCATGCTTTGCCGCATTCGTCATGCATTCTCCAATGATGTAATAACAGTTTTCAGCTGTACGCACATCCAGCACCTGGTGCAATCTGTAATCTAATAAACAAGCCATGCCTGTCGACTCTATAAAATGATCCATTAGCGAGGTAATTCTTTCTTTTAAAACACCGATTTCTTCTGATTTGCTGCGGAGATCGTCAATAGCTGAACGTGCATCAGCTAATGTGCTTTTCACTCTTTTCATCGATTGTTGTATGATTTCCTTCGCTCTCTCTGTGTTGCCTTTGGCGAGATGAACATGAATCGCATCCAGCTGCATATTTAAACTGACAAGACCTTGAGCAAGCGTATCGTGTAAGTCTCGGGCCATCCGCTGTCTTTCGTTCTGCAGCGTCAGCTGTTCTACCTGCTGATGAGCCAGCTCCAGCCTTTCAAGAGTCAATTGAGCTTTTATTTTTTCATCGACTTGGGCAAAAAATGTTGCAGCATAAGTGATGATGACAATCATGATTGGCCCAGCAATAACAATAAAATGCAAAACTTCACCTTTATGAAGGTGAAATGCCGAATTTATGACCAGCAGCAGCAATAGATAAAGAATGAGAAAAGTCCTTCTTCTGTCTGCCATTCCTATAATTTGTCCAATTAAAAATGCATAAAGGCCGATAATCACAAGTATAAAGAAGCCAGTCATGAGATTAGCAAGTGCAAAGGTGATCAAACCTTGTACCGCGAAATACAGAATCACTCTTTTCTTAACCCAGCGATATGAGTGCCAATGAAGCAAAGCAAAAATGGCGATTAATATGGTAAACGCATAAAGCAATAAAATGGACCAGCCCCCAGAAACAAATTGCAGCACGATAGAGGCTATATAGATCATGAGAATAAAAGCCAGGCCCGGCACTCTGAGTGCAAGCATGTTTAATGCCCGCCTATCATGTGAGTAATATTTATCTTTGAAAGGATTCCTTATAAGCAAACCTTATCCACTTCCTTTACCTGTTTCACCGAATAGAGATTCATGAAAATCGAACCCATATTTCAACGTGCAAACATACATGTATCCAATCATTTTATAGGAAGAGAAGGAACACAACAATATCAGGTGCAGGGAAACATTAGAGTTTCCAATAAGTGATCATTGCCCAAACGTACATGAACGTTCTGCCTCTATGTACGTTTTATCTTTTCAAATTTACCTTTAAAATCATAAGGAACTTACTATTCATTGAAGGAATGATCATCATTGAAATCGATTGATCTCACAATTTTATCATTAAAGAGAAAAGGAATCCGGACTGAGAAGGTATTAAAAAATCAGAACCCTGATCGATTAAGCCATATGACAGACAAAAATGCGCAACCAAAAAGCAAGGAAAAAGAAGATTGAACATGTATTGGTTTCTAGGTGCTTTATTATATTTTCTGATCGGTACTTATATATTCATTAGAGTCACTAGAGACAGCCAATCAGGCTCATGGATACTGCTTGCATTAGCAGCTCCACTCATCATTGCTGGCTACCCTTATTTTTATTCAAAGAAACTTCTTTCCAAAAGACGGTGATACAGCTGTCATTCAAACCGCACATTGGTAAAATGATCAATACCGGGATACAATCTAGGTATTCTATGGAAAGGAGTCTTGCCTTATGAGTCAAAGAGTGTCCTACTATGAGATTGCACCTGAAGGTATGAAAATCATGATGGATATGGAGAAATACACGAAACAATCCTCAATTAACCGAACGACGAGAGAACTAATCAAAATCAGAGTCTCTCAAATGAACGGCTGTGCCTTCTGCATAGATATGCATACGTCCGATGCCCGCAAAATGGGAGAAACTGAACAGCGAATTTACTGTTTACATGCTTGGAATGAATGTGATTTTTACTCACCTGAAGAGAAAGCGGCTCTCGAACTATCTGAACACATCACGCTCATTCCATCTAAAAGGGTTCCTGATGAGCTATATCATCGGGTGCGGGAACATTATGATGAGAAACAATATGTTGACCTTGTTCTGATCATTAATCAAATAAACAGTTGGAACCGCATCTCGATTGCAATGGGGAATCGAGCTGCTTCAAAATAAGAAGAAGGAGTAAGATTAGAACAAATCTTACTCCTCCCTAGATTTCGTACCGCATCATCTGATGTTTCCGTTTCAACATCCTAAATCTTCACGTTTAGGTGCTTTTCAAACGCGATTTTCCCGCTTTGTGTAATCCTAATCGCTCTCGTTTTAGGCATACGAACGATCCACTCTTCTTCTAACATGCACACCAATAGGGCGTTTCCTAATGCTCCTGCAATATGATGCTGCCGTTCACTCCAATCCAAACAGCAGCGGGCAAAGGCTCTCCTCTTATTCCGTTGTTGCTCTTCATTGATGCCTAACTTTGAAAAGAATAAAGCACCCTCTGAAGTCACCTCAAAGTTTAAATCAACTTTTTTTAACATCCCCTGCTCAACTAATGAATGTGCCATTTGCACGCCCACATAACCTGCCAAATGATCATAACAGGTACGGGCGAAATGCAAGTCCTTTTTCTCTTTTGACTCTTTTAAAGATTTGACTTTTGCTTTAGGCGCAATATGAAGCAATTGTTCGATCACATTTGCAGCATCTGAGTCAGACAATCTGTAATACCGATGTCTCCCATGCTTCTCTACGCTAATCAGCTTTGCTTCAAGCAATTTATTCAGGTGAAAACTGGCGGTTTGAGGTTTAATGTTAGCGAGATATGCAAGCTCTCCCGCAGGGTGTATCCTGCCATCCATCAGACTGAGAAGAATGGAAGAACGCGAGGGATCTGATAGCAACGAAGAGATTTTTGCAATATTAGGATTCATGATTTTCCTCCTTACATTCATATTTCGATGATAGTTGAAATGTTAATCCTTTACAATATAAATGTAAGCGTGACAAGGAGGAAAAAACGTTGGACATCAAAAAACAAGACACTCGTCAATTTAAGGAAATCAAACCCAAGATCATGTATTATGGTACCTCGACATTTCTTCTAACCACATTGAATGAGGATGGAACCACTAATATTAGTCCTATGTCTTCTTCTTGGGCTCTTGGACATTATATAATCCTTGGAGTAGGACTGGGAGGAAAAGCCATCGACAATTTGGAAAGACACAAAGAGTGTGTCATAAACTTGCCTGGCCCGGAATTATGGGAAAACATTGAAAGAATTTCATCTTATAGCGGAAAAAAGAGTATACCGCCTTTAAAGAAGCAGCTCGGATTTACATATAAAAAAGAAAAATACGAGGCAGCAGGGTTAACGCCTTTACAATCAAAAACAGTATCACCAACACGAATTAAAGAATGCCCTATCCAAATCGAAGCCGAAGTGAAACACATTCGGCTTCCAGAATATGAATCGTCATTCGCAATTGTAGAGACGCAGGCACTGCATTTTCATGCCGAGGAAAGTATCATTCTGGACGAAAACCATATCAACCCTTCCAAATGGAGCCCGCTTATCTATAATTTCAGACATTATTTTGGTTTAGGAAGAGAAGTCGGAAAGACTTTTCGTTCAGAGACATGATCTTTTTAAGACCGAACCATGATTTGGTCTATTCTAGTAACCCTTGTTATTATCAGATCAAGCGATCATTAGGCTTGATCTCTTTTTTAGTGAAACATCCATTTAAGGATATAAAAGTTACCTGCTTGCCAATTCTTTTATCATTAAACCCAACTCATAAATCCCCTTTTGAAGGTCTTCAAGAGATGCATAAGCATATGATAAGCGAATATAATTCCCTTTTTCCTGAGCATAGATACTGCCGAGATTGAGCAGAATCCCTTTTGATAAGGCTTTAGTATAAAGTAATTTCATTGATATGGAAGGCAATATTTTTATCCAGACAAAAAATCCTCCTTTTGGGATATTCCATGTCGCCACATCTTTCAAATGAGTTTCTAAAGCACTCAAGGCCAATTCTCTTCTCACCTTTAATTGCTGCCTAACCTTTTCTACATGCTGCTGGTAGTGGCCGGAAGTAAACCACTCTGCCGCTACTCTCTGGGATAGCGAACTGGATCCATAATCTGTTTGCATTTTAATGTCAGATAAACGTTCAATCACCGGTTCCGGTCCGACGATCCATCCAATCCTCAAACCTGGGCTTAATGTTTTCGATAAACTTCCTATGTACAGTACGTGTCCATTTTTATCAATTGTTTTAATAGGATATGGCGGAATTTCATCGATCCATAACTCACGATAAATGTCATCTTCAATAATAGGAAGCTGTGTATTCTCACTTACTGTCAGGATCTCTTCACGCCGCTTTTTAGACATAAGAATACCAGTCGGATTGTGAAAACATGGATTTGTATATAAGATAGCCCTTCCCCGCTCTCCTCTTGTTAAATGAACATTTTCAGGCAAAAGTCCTTCATTATCCATAGGAAGTCCAGTCAGCTTCATACCAGCTGATTGAAATACGTGTAATGAATAAAGGTAAGAGGGCTGATCAAGATAAACGGTTGATCCTCTTTGTAACAGCCCCATTGATATCAGCTGCAAGGCTTGCAACGCTCCTGAGACAATCAGAATGGAAGAAGATGAGACGTTGATTCCAATGGTTTTTAAATAGTTGCTTAATGCCTCCCTCAAAGGTAAGTAACCTTTTGGTTCTTCATAACCGAATGCCTCCATGTGATGAGATACCTTCCCCATCATCTCTTTCATAACAGCCAAAGGAAAAATCTCAGCTGAAAGTTCACCTTTACTGAGCTGTATAAGGTCTGTATTTGATTCTAATTGATTTATCTCTTGAACGATTTTTCGGCTTGGCATCTGAATGCCAGAGGTGACATATTGATCCCAATCGGGAGCAGAATTCTTAGCCATCAGTGTCCATGTGTTGTTGATAACAACTGTGCCTTTCCCCATTGTGCCTTCTATTAGCCCATCGGCCATCAATTCCTCTAAGGCTGTAATCACTGTGCTCCGATTTACCTGAAAATCTTTTGCAAGCGTGCGCTGGCTTGGAATCTTGCTTCCAATCGGCCACTCGCCATTTCCTATTTTCTCTTTAATAAAATGAACGATTTGTCTGTACTTAGGGAGCTTTTTCATCTTTTTTTCTTCTGGAAAGCTCATAGAATCGGTCTCCTTAAAATAAATTGGTTGGGTCAAAATCCGTTTAACTGGTTGAAGCCATATCACCAAATCTTTATTAATATAAAAACACATTAAATAACTGGTTGGTTTTTGTAAAGAGGAGTGAGAGGAATGCGAAAGAAAACAGTTCAAATAATGATATCTCATAGTCTCATGATTGGTTTATGGGCATCTGCTTTTCCGGGAATTCGCGCAGGACTAGAAGGGTACACACCAGAACACCTTGCTTTATTTCGTTTGTTAATCGGCTCTATGGCATTATTGCTTTTTGCTGTTTTGACTCAGATGCGCCTACCCGACTTGAAAGACATTCCTGCCATTTTTCTTTTAGGGTTTTTAGGTTTTGCACTCTATCACATTTTGCTGAACATCGGTGAAAAAACAGTTAGTGCCGGAGTTGCAAGCTTACTCGTTACTACGGCACCGATCTTCTCAGCCATGCTATCCCGCCTGTTTTACAAAGAGCATTTTGGATTTACGAAATGGCTTGGCTCTATGATCAGTTTATTGGGTGTATTATTGATTGCATTTGGGGCGGGAGACTTTACATATTCAATGAGCGGTATCTTGGTCATCCTGCTGGCAGCATTTTCGGAAAGTATTTATTTCGTTTTTCAAGCCCGCTATATAAAAAAATATGGTTTTATTCCATTCGTTACATTCACCATTTGGGGCGGAACAATACCTATGCTTGTGTTTCTGCCAAGCTTAGGCGAAGAGATGATGAACGCTTCAATAAGCGCAACTTTGTCTATCGTTTACTTAGGATTATTGCCGACGGTTATTCCTTACTTCGCACTAGCATATGTCACTTCACTCGTCGGTGCTTCAGAAGCAACCCTTTCACTTTATGTTACACCGGCTTTAGCCTTGATCATATCTTGGATCTGGATCGGCGAAATACCCACACTGATCTCTCTGCTAGGCGGAGTGGTTACAGTTGGCGGGGTATGTTTTACCTACCTAAAAGTAAATAAAATGAATAAGTTTTTCATCACCCATTTTTCTGTTAAAAGGATTAAAAAACTCTAAAACAAAAAAGATACCAACATCGGTTGGTATCTCCTTTTAAGGTTCTTTCATTAAGGTTAGCCAGAGTAGTAAATAGTGTATTCCGTTACCGTCTTAAACCCTAGTTTAGCTGCTAATGCAATGGACGAATTGTTGAAGATATCACAATCCCAGCTAGGAACAATCCCATATTCCATACAAAACGCTATAAACCTATTTGCTATGCAATAAGCTAACCCCAGTCCTCTATATTCCTCAAGTGTATAGATATCCATTTCCGCTCGATTATGCCCTAAAAATATAGAAGTACACTCACTTACTACATGATTGCCATGTAATACGGCAAATCCAAAACCTTTTGAAGCAAACTGTGAGACAGAATTCCAATACTCCTCATAATAAGCGCTGTTAAACGCTGTGCTGTGTGAAATGATGTCTTCGTCTATTCTTTTCAATACAAGCCCCTTTGGCAGTTGCAAAGTCTTTTTGGAATATTTTGGTTGATAAGAAAATGCAGCTCTTCTCATTTGGTTCAAGTCATCTTTCAGTATGGGTTTCAGTACGCTATCCCATGTATCACTGGAAGAAAACAAGGTAAATCGTTTTGATGATTTCACTTGTTCTTCATAATATCCTGCAATGAAATCATGAAAATCCCGATTCCCTTGGTCTCCCGCTATAAAATAAATGCCTGATTCAGTTCCTATAAAAAACGATTTAGGAAAGGTTTGATCATCTGCATAAACAGCTCCCGGAATGGTTTGGTCTAATATTGAATAGACAAATGTGGGACAATATTTGTCATCAAACATCGTTTTTAAGCTACTGTATTTTTCTTTTGTTAATTCCTGCAAAACAGACAACTCCTTTAAAACACCGTCTCCTTCATGATTCTGTTCACAAATCAATTTTCCTCTGTCACCAGCTAAATAACTTCCCTGTTACGAATCTCAGACTAATAAAAACAGGTGTCTGCACTCAGCTCGCAGACACCTGTTGAACAACACATTGCATTATATAACCCAAGGAAACGCTAGTATATCGATTCTTTATTCCCCAGTTACAGCAAACTGTTTTAAACGGTCACCAATTTCATCACGGACCCTTTGGAAACACTTCTTCTGTTCCGTGTGCTTTTGCCGGATCATCAAATTTCTCCGATGTTTGATTTGAAATATCAATCCCTGCTTCTTTCATTGCTTTGACAGCACTCGATGTCATCCTTGAGCTTCGATTCCTGCGCTGTACACATTCCACTTAGCCCCAAGGTATTTTCTCCCCCACCCTTCAGCCATTTGGCTGCGGCAAGAGTTACCAGTGCATTGTTTTCCTTGATATAGTGACCTTGTCCTTTTAGAAACAAGAATGGATTATCAGCAGCCAAATATACAGGCCGACAAGTGTGATCAATAAAGTGGGTATCGTGAGGATAATTCCTGTTTTAAAATACGTGCCCCAGGAAATCTTCATACCTTTGTGCGAAAGAACATGAAGCCATAATAATGTCGCTAAGGAACCAATCGGTGTTATTTTAGGCCCTAAATCTGAACCGATCACATTTGCATAAATAAGCGCTTCTCTCATCATCCCATGTGTATCTGTACCGGCAATGGCCAATGCGTCAATCATAACAGTCGGCAAGTTATTCATAATGGAAGAAAGAATCGCCGCAATAAAGCCCATTCCAATTGTCCCAGCAAACAATCCTTGATCAGCTGCGGCTTGAATCACATCTGAAAGGACATCCGTTAATCCGGCATTTCGGACACCATACACAACAACGTACATGCCAATTGAAAAGAATACGATAGCCCATGGCGCCTCTTTCACCACTTTCTTTGTATGGACGGCCGGACTCTTTTGCGCAGCGATTAAGAAAATGATTGCAATGCTGCCCGCTACCACTGATACAGGGATAGAAAAAAATTCACTTGCAAAATATCCAATTAACAGCAGCCCTAAGATATACCATGACAGTCTGAACATGTTTTGATCTTTAATTGCTTCAACAGGTTTTTTAACCTCAGTCAGATCATAGCGTTTTGGTATGCTTTTTCTAAAGAAAAGGTAAAGTACAATGATGCTCGCCAGCAGCGAAAACAGGTACGGGACAACCATTCTGGATGCATAATCAATAAACGTAATATGAAAATAGTCCGCTGAAACAATGTTGACCAAATTGCTTACTACAAAAGGAAGCGAAGTGGTATCCGCAATAAATCCGCTGGCAATGATAAAAGGAAAAACTAATTTTTCATTAAAATGTAATGCTCTGACCATCGCTAATACGATTGGTGTCAATATAAGAGCTGCACCGTCATTTGCAAATAACGCGGCGACGATAGCTCCTAATAGAGATACATAAACGAACATCCGCACACCGTATCCTTTTGCAGCCTTAGCCATATGAAGCGCTGCCCATTCAAAGAAACCGATATTATCAAGAATTAACGATATCAGTATGATGGCCACAAAAGCCAAGGTCGCATTCCAAACAATCCCTGTCACAGTTAACACATCATGAAAATTGACAACACCTGCTATTAGAGCTAAAACTGCGCCTCCACAGGCTGACCACCCTATAGATAAATTTTTCGGCTGCCATATGACCAATACTAGAGTTAATAAAAAGATGAATACTGCCAAAATCATTGATGTCAATCTAATGCCTCCTTACTGGCAACACGCTTGAGTTTTCTTTTGTTTGATATGGTTTAACAATTCATCCTCTTGATCAATTTGATGTAAGATCAATTGCAATGTATCAAACTCAGGACAGGAACCATTTATTGAATAATAACGCCATTGGCCTCTTCTGTCCTCATTCACAAAACCTGCGTTTTTTAATTTCCGCAAATGCTGGCTTATGGCGGGCTGGCTCATTTCGAACATATCAACCAATTGACAGACACAATATTCTTTTTCAAGAAATAATCTCATCATTATAAGCCTAGTTTGATCACTAAGTGTTTTCAAACAACGAGTCATCGCCGCAACATCAATCGTCATATGAGCTCCTCCTTCCCAAATCAATATATAAGCAAATCGTTATATACACGCCAAATGATTATACATTCCCCTTTACGTTTCCATATGTAGCGCTCCGTATATCTTAAGGATCAAAACTTTGAAACGAAAACCTGAGTCGCTCCCCGCGTTTCCTTAGCGCCCCCGTCATTATATAAACTTTTATTTATATAAACAATCCCTTCTGGTATAAATATTAGACTATTTCAGTTATGGGAGTGGTCATAGAGCCCAAGCTGAAACTAGACAATCATCTGGATATTAAAAAACAGGTCTCTTTAGAGGCCTGTTTACATTGCAAGTATTTTTTCCATTGCCATGACACCTACATAATGGCCATCGATTTTCCCCTGTTCTTTAAATACTCCAACTTTGCGATATTCCATTGAAGTATAGAACCCTTGTTCCAATCGATGAAAAGGAATGTAATAAGATGATGTTATGTATTCACGATTGAATGACTTCTTTTTCGATATCCGATAAGAGTTCCCTCGATGATTCCGCTCAGCAACAAAAATCTTATATTTCACTGTACGATGGAACCAATTTGTCATATAATCCGCAGCTTTTGCAGTTCTTATCAGCTACATACTCTCTGTAGCAGAGGTAGCTTGAACTCCCTTAAACGCGTTCATCACCAAATCATGCACATAGGAATCATTCACCTCATCCCCTGTTATAAGCAGACGATAGAAAATTGGTCCGTAAATGAGATCTATGCTTACTTCAATATCAAGATTCTCTCTCAATTCACCTTTCTGAATCCCCTTTTCTAGAAGGCCTTTCGCTTGGAGGCGGCGAGGCTGGAAAAATCGCGTGCGATATTCTTCTGCCAATTTTTCATCCAACTGCCCTGCACCTATTAATTCCTTAATAACGGTTCCTTCCCGGCTTGTCAAAAACCTAGCTAAATTCGTGGCGTGGGTTACTATATCTTGTACTGACGACCCTGTATCAGGCACAGGCAGCCTGTCCGTCGCGGTCGAAAGAAAGCTGTCCATGATAACGGCAGCCTTGTTAGACCACCATTTATAAATCGTTGCTTTACTCACTTTCGCACGCTCGGCAATTTTATCGACTGTCACCGCATCGAAGCCTTTTTCCAGCAATAGGTCATAGGCTGCAGAGAGAATCGCCTTATGCGTTCCTTCATCACGCGGCCGCCCTCGTTTACTCTGCACATGAATCATTCCTTCCCGCAATATAAACTATACGTTCAGTATACTTAATCTGAATAAAAAAAGAAAACAGAAACCTATTTACAAAACTGAACGTTTAGTATATTATTTTCCTTAATCAATGAAACTGAACGTTCAGTTTATAAAATCACTTGTGTTGAGAAGTCATGATTACACTCAAAAAACCACTTAAAAAGGAGTTCATTCTTATGGCTAATGGAAACAAACAAGCAGGTCAGAGGATCTCACCCAGTTTAACCCTTCTTCTCGCAACAGCATGCGGTATCATTGTTGCTAATCTTTACTATGCACAACCCTTGGTCGGATTAATTAGTAAGGCAATTGGACTTTCTCCAGGCAGTGCTGGATTGATCGTCACACTCACCCAAATCGGATACGTTGCCGGCTTACTATTCCTTGTCCCTTTAGGAGATATTATCGAAAACAAAAAACTTGTCGTTGCATCGCTCCTTCTAAGCGCAGCGGCTTTGACACTAACAGCATTTGTGAAGCATGGAACACTGTTTTTAGCAGCTGCGTTTTTCGTCGGATTGGGGTCAATCGCAGCCCAAGTGCTTGTTCCATTTGCATCATACCTTGCATCAGACGCTGCACGCGGCCGGGTTGTTGGCAATGTCATGAGCGGCTTATTACTCGGTATTATGCTTTCCCGGCCGATATCCAGTCTAGTCGCTGATATTTGGGGGTGGAATGCAATATTTGCTTTGTCCGCCATAGTAAGTGTTGTCCTGGCCATCGTATTATCAAAAGTGCTACCTGCCAGAAAACCAACAACAAATACAAACTATACGGCATTACTCGGTTCAATGTGGAAGCTGCTGCGCACGACTCCAGTCTTACGCCGCCGTGCCATCTATCATGGGTTTGTATTTGGAGCTTTCAGCTTGTTTTGGACGACTGTTCCTTTATTATTGTCCGGTCCTGCTTTTCATTTTTCTCAGAAGGCAATAGCACTCTACGCATTGGTAGGCATTGCGGGTGCAGTCGCTGCACCAATAGGCGGCCGTCTGGCTGATCGCGGCTTGACCCGGATTGCCACTGGAATCGCTCTCGGTGTTGTCATTGTCTCTTTATTACTGCCGCTCATGATTCAGAGCAGCTCCCCCTTCGGCATAACAGTTCTAGTGGCTGCCGCTATTCTGTTAGATATGGGCGTATCTGCAAACCTTGTGCTCAGTCAACGTGCTATTTTTTCGTTGGCGCCTGAAATTCGCAGTCGATTAAACGGATTATTCATGGCGATCTTCTTTCTAGGCGGTGCGATAGGGTCATCAATTGGAGGATGGGCATATGCCTCAGGCGGCTGGAGTACAGCACTATGGATTGGTATCGCTTTTCCGGTCATCGCTTTGCTTTATTTCGCCACAGAGAAATAATCTTTCACCAAAATGGCTTATTTTTGGCAGAAAAAATACCAAGGGTTTTGACACCCTTGGTATTTCTATAATTCAGACCTTTACGGTTACACCCTCAAGCCCTCAAAAAGTGTTTTTGATTATATTTATCGGCGGCATGTCAGTTAAGGTCATTCTTTTTTCTAATGATGATTGAGATTTCTAAAATTGCTGCCCTTCACTTCAGCTACATCATACACGGTAACAAAGGCAGTTTTATCAATATCATTAATAATTTCCTTTAGTTTGGTTTCTTCTAAACGGTTGATGACACATGTGATTTCTTTAAATTTCTCGTGGGAAAAACCCCCGTAAGCTTCTTTATATGTGGCGCTTCGGCCTAATTGATCACGTATTGTCTCTACCATTAATTCAGGTTGGGTTGTAATAATTTGAAAGGTTTTAGAGCCGCTTAAGCCTTCCTCCACAACATGAATCACTTTGGATGCAATGTAGTAAGCAATGACTGAAAGCAATGCCCCTTGTAAGCCAAATACTGTGGAAACAAAAATAAACACAAATAGGTTTAAGAATAGAATGAGATCGCTCGTTCCGAATGGCAGTTTTCGGGATAGCAGCACAGCAAGCATGTCAATTCCATCTAATGCGCCGCCATTACGCAGCGCCAGCCCCATTCCGAATCCAAGGATAATCCCGCCGACAACGGTAATTAACAGGGTATCTCCTTCTATGATAGCGGGTGTGTGGTGGAAAAAGCTTGTCCCCGCGGCAAGCGATACGATTCCGATAATTGATAATAATGCAAAGCTTTTCCCAATTTGCTTATATCCTAACCAGACAAATGGAATGTTGATCACAGCAATCAAAATCCCCAGCGGCAAGTTGAATAGCTGTGAACCAACGATGCTAAGACCCGTCACCCCTCCATCAGATACACTGTTTGGAATGAGCACTGTTTCTAGTCCATACGCCGCTATGATTCCTCCAATGATAACCATGATGATTTGGAGAATCATTTTCGCTTTAAATTTCTTATGTTTTTTGGTTGTATTCATACCATTCCTCATTTCTCAAATATTTCGTTATATTTAAATATACCATAATAGATATTTTCAGCTAAAAACATGCGTTTTTTTAAATAAAGTAATTAACAGTAAGGTAACCCTCTTTGACTTAGAACATTCATGTACCGTGCCGCCTGTTGAGCAAGCGGCCCCTTTCACTTCAGATCGTGAATCGCCCTAACTTCAACACCGAAAATCCTAATTTATTCTGATATGATACTTAAAAAAGGAGGTTTGATTACAATGAATAGCCTGTGCCGCAGTAAACAAGCCCCATTTGAATACACCTTATCTCTTATAGGGGGCAAATGGAAAATGAGAATTCTCTATGAGTTAGGGTGTGAAAAAACGATGAGATACGGCGAGCTGAAAAGGGCTATGCCCTTCATCACCCATAAAATGTTAAGCGCACAGCTTAAGGAATTGCAAAATGACGGCCTTATTCATCGGTATGAGGTTTCTCAAACCCCACTGAAAGTAGAGTATTCGTTATCTGACAGAGGGCGATCTTTGTATCCCCTCATAGATGAGATGTGTAAGTGGGGAATGGCACAAGGAGTGCCTCATATGTAAAGCTACTTACAAAAAAGTGCGTACTTGTTTCCCAATGAGAGGAATTTTATACTGAATGAAAATACTTCGTTTGGAGAAAAAAATGAAAAAACAGGTCTATATCATTCATGGCTACAGAGCCTCCTCAACAAATCATTGGTTCCCTTGGCTGAAAAAACGCCTGCTCGCAGATGGGGTCAAAGCAGACATTTTAAACATGCCTAATCCGCTCCAGCCAAGACTTGAGGATTGGCTGGATACACTCTCTTTATATCAGCACACTTTACATGAAAATACGTATTTGGTTGCGCACAGCTTAGGTTGCCCCGCCATTTTGAGATTTTTGGAACATCTTCAATTACGAAAACAGCTTGGCGGAATCATACTTGTTTCCGGCTTTGCCAAATCATTGCCCACTTTAAAGATGTTAGATGAATTTACACAGGGATCGTTTGATCATCAAACAATCATTGAGTCCGCGAAGCACCGTGCTGTCATTGCTTCTAAGGACGACCAAATTGTGCCTTTTTCATTCAGCAAGGATCTGGCACAACAAATTGATGCTGCGTTATATGAAGTTCAGCACGGAGGTCATTTTCTAGAAGATGAGGGATTTACTTCTTTGCCTATTGTTTATGATGTTTTAACCTCTTATTTTTCAAAGGAAACTCGCTAACATCTTTCACCCATCTGCTTCAATCGAGCCCGCGAAAAGCGGGCTTTCTGAGTTATCGTTTGATCAATACAGATAACTCACCTTCAAACACTTTTACTTCTTTTTGATTATAAGTAGATAGCAATACTGTGAGTATTCCCAATTCATTTCTCTTTGGCTGCTTATCAAGAACCTCAACAATTGTAAACAATTCATCATCCGGATATACGGGTTTTATGAATGTCATATGATTCATCTCTGTTCCGGCTATAATATCGTCTCCATAGAAACCTTCTTCAATCCAAAGTTTAAAAGATATGGCCAGTGTTTGTATGCCGGAAGCGATAATTCCATTAAATCTGCCTTTATTCGCTTTTTCTTCATCTACATGCATATACTGAGGGTCAAATTCACCCGCAAACCGCATAATATCATCTTTTGATACTTTTAATGATTTCGTTTTGAAGACCTGGCCAATTGTAAACTCATCTAACTTCATTCTTACACCTCTATTTTTTCAATTGTCTATTTTGTTTATTTTAGCACTGTGATGAGCAAATAAAAAATTCTGTTTTTCGCTAAACAGACATTTCGTGGCCTGGACTGCTGGCACTCATCATATACTTAAAAAATATTGAACAGCTCTCAACACTTAGTTCCGTCACTTGGCCGTTTTGCTAAACTGAAAGCTCCCTCATATCTTCCAGGCAGCCTTCAGTTTTTTTATGCCTTCTCTTATGCCGGATTCAGAAACCCCTGCAAACCCGAGCGAGACCGTTTTTGTAGGAGGATGATGTTGATAAGAAAGAGAAACAGGATAAATTTTTACTCCATGTTTTTTCGCCTTCTCAATTAACTCTTTTTCACCAAATGGCAAATAAACGTCAAGTAAGATACGAAGCCCAGAGTTTTCTCCGCGGATTCTGACATGCTCTCCTAATTCCCTTTGCACTGCCTCTAATACAATGGCTCTTTTTTTGCGGTAAAGTTTTCTCATTCTGTTGATGTGTTTTTGCCACTCTCCATTTTTTATAAATTCAGCTAGGGTTAGCTGACTGTGGCAGGACACTGTTTGCTTATATAAGGACGTGATTTCATGCCCCTTTTTTAAAAGAGGTGAAGGAAGAATCATATAGCTGATACGCAGCGAGGGCAAAAGAGACTTAGAAAAAGTGCCCATATAAATGACACGGTTATGCTGATCAAGCCCTTGCAGAGAAGGAACCGGCTGTCCTGTGTACCTAAATTCCCCGTCATAATCATCCTCTATGATAAAGGATTGATGTTCGGCCGCCCATTTGAGCAGCTGAATTCTTCTGTTGATCGTCATGATTGTTCCCAGCGTAAATTGATGGGAAGGTGTGACATATACAAGGTTTGGCTGCTGTTCTTTGATCTTCTGTATACAGATTCCTTCAGCATCGACTCGTATAGGAACAATATTCATGCGGTTGGCTTCAAAAATCTTGCGTGCTCTTGGATAACCAGGATCCTCATACCCTATAGAAATATTCGGCTCAAAAACTTGGCACAAGATTTGCAGCAGAATAGGGTTCCCGGCACCTATAATCACTTGTTCAGGACCGCAATGAACACCCCGAGATTGATACAGGTACTCTGCAATGAGTGTTCTCAGCTCAAACTCTCCTAAAACATGTCCCGGCCGATAAAGCTCGTGTCCATATTGGTCTAAGCTATTGACCATGCTTTTTCGCCATGCGGAAAAAGGGAAGTAAGAAGAATCTACATTCCCATAATGAAAATCAATCCATTGTTTATTTTCTTCTGCTTCTTGTTGAATGGGTGTTGTGCTTGGCATTCTATCATAAGCAAAATCAGAATCATGATAATCAGCAAACCACCCGCTTCTTGGCTTGCTCACAATATAGCCCTCAGCAGCGAGCTGTTCATAGGCACGTTCTACAGTCGCTTGGCTGATGGAAAGCTGATTCGCCAGGAGTCTTTTTGAAGGAAGCTTCATTCCTTTTTGAATACGGCCCCGATGCATGTTTTCTTTAAAATATCTGTAAAGCTGCTGATAAAGCGGAATATCCAGAGTTCTATCCAAAAAAGGCGTGATATCCATTTGCGCGTTGTTCTCCTAACTGGTATGCATTTTTTTATGAAAACTGGCTGTTTATAAAAGGCCAATTCCAGTTTATAGTCATTGTAATCCTTAGCTACTGGTTTTGTTAAGAAAATACAGACAATGAATAAGAAAGATATGTGGAGTGATTGTAATGAACAAACGAACAAATGGCTGGATAAATGGTTTTATAGGCGTACTCATTTTCAGCGGCTCGCTGCCTGCGACCCGTTTGGCTGTGTCGGACTTCGATCCGCTGTTCCTCACCGTATGCCGCGCTGCGATAGCTGGTGTACTGGCGGGAGGTCTCCTTCTCATCTTCCGGCAGCAGCATCCTGCCAAAAGAGACCTCATTTCATTATTAGTGGTAGCGTTTGGCGTAGTCATTGGTTTCCCGTTGCTGACAGCTTTAGCGCTTCAGCATGTCACATCCGCACACGCCATTGTCTTCATTGGACTTCTTCCACTCGCAACGGCGGCCTTCGGCGTACTGCGCGGGGGTGAACGCCCCCGCCCCGTCTTCTGGATTTTCTCAGCTGCCGGCAGCTTGTTAGTAGCAGGTTTCGCCCTCATTCAGGGGGGAGGTTCATCCCCGCTTGGCGACGCGTACATGCTGGCTTCTATTGTCGTATGCGGTCTTGGTTATGCAGAAGGGGCAAGGCTTTCACGGCGTCTGGGGAATTGGCAGGTGATCTCATGGGCACTCGTTCTGTCGCTTCCTCTTATGTTGCCATTGTCGTTCTTTTTTACGCCGGACTCATGGTCGGACATCGGCGTTCCCGCACTGCTCAGTCTTGCATATGTATCCTTATTCAGCATGCTGATCGGCTTTGTGTTCTGGTATCGAGGTCTTGCCCAAGGAGGAATTGCGGCGGTTGGGCAGCTCCAGCTTCTCCAGCCTTTTTTTGGGCTGCTGCTTGCCTCAGTGATTCTGCACGAGAAAGTGGGCTGGGCACTCGTAGCAGTGAATATCGCCGTTATCATGTGCGTTGCAGCAGCTCGGCGATTTGCAAAGTAAGGCAGACCTTTAAGCATAAACTTCAAAAATGCATGAAGGTATAAAAATACCAAGGGTTGCTGGCCCTTGGTATTTTGTATGCGATCGAGGAGACTTGAATCTCCCGCCTAGACAAATAAGTCAACACCCATTTCCTGCCTCCATTATAAAATCCGCTCTAATAACTCCCCCACTTTTTCTGCCATGACACGAGGCGGATAAGGCATTTCGTTTTTTAACCACCATTCCACTACCCCTACGTAAGCATTTGCTATAAATTCAACAATGACATCTTCACTTTGGCCGTAATTCTTGCCTTTCGTTACATCTACATCTTTCCTGAACTCTTCGATATTAAACTTAAGGAACTGACTGCGAAAATATCGAGCGCCTTCACTGGCTAACATCGTCGAAAAGAATAAATAATTACTCTCAAGGTATTCCATGCAGTGTACAGTCGATTCAATCCAGTCCATTTCAGCTGCCGACTCACAAAAATCCCCCATATTGTTTATATGCTCTTCCATAATTTTTTCTAATAGATCAAATTTATCTAAGTAATGAAGATAGATTGTTCCCCGGTTTACATTTGCCCTTTCAGAAATTTCCTTAATCGTAATATGATCAAAACTTTTTTCAGTCATCAGCTCAATCAGAGCTATTTTAATAGCCTCTTGGCTTTTGGTTATTCTTCTATCCACTTTGGACATAGCTTTTCACCAAACTTTCTTAAGATAATCAACAATTTAGAGTGGAATGTTGAATAATCAACAAATCGCCTGAATGTAACCATTGTACACACCATGTTTGTATTTACAATAATAAATAAAAGTTGATAGTGAATCATGCTTTTTCCCGAATGAAGTCATTGTCCATTTTAGTTAGTTGAGAATTATTTTGTAAACACAAAGAAAGGGTGTTATTTCAAAATGCAGAGAAAATGATGAAATTAGATCACTTATCCTAAAGGTACTCTAAATTCAAATTTGATCTGCAACCCAACTATAAATCCGTCAAGAGGCAGACTTTAATGAGGTGAAGAATGATTAAAAGACAATTTACGATCATTAAGGAAACAGGGTTTGCGCGACCAGCTACCCTGTTAGTCAGTATAGCTCATCGGTTTACATCAGATATTTTTCTTGAATACCAAGGGAAAACTGTTAACCTCAAACAAGCGCCAAAAGCCATCATGGACATTATGGATTTAGGAATTAAACCAGGAACCGAAATACATATATACGCTCATGGAGCCGACGAAGCGAAGGCAATTCAAAAAATGAAAGAGCATTTACTAAAAAACGATTATATACAGTAATTTCAAAATCTATCGTAGTAGCGGGATTGTTATCGTTAATTTATTTTGCGGCAAAACAGCTTTTCAGATCATGCGTTCATTTTTCTTCTGGTGATCATTCAACCTAAAATACAAAAATAAAAAAGGCTCTACAAGCGAAAATGGAGGGTTTATATATGTGTAGCAGAACATAATACCAAGGGCAGTTAACCCTTGGTATTATTGGATACCGAAAGAACTTAAATCTCTACAGGTGCTTATAAGCTATAAATGGTTAGTCTCGTGGCATTTCTATGTGCTCCGTTTATGCTTAAGGGTGTTCCACATTTTAATGGATACAATAGAAACCAAAACAAATGATGCGACAACCAATACAGTTCCCATTAATGACTCACTAAAATTGATCACAATGAACTCGAAAATATCAATAAAGGGATATTCGTAACGATAACCGTTAAAATGTAAGTGGTATACTTGATTCCTACAGCTGCCGATAAAAAACAAACGACATCTGTTGGAGCTATTGGACAAATCATCCCCAGCGCCAAAAACTTATAATTGTAAGTCTCCAATAATTTTTTCAACTCTGGATATTTACGTTCTAAATCCTTCATCATGTTCCCGCTTGAAAACACAGAAAAAGGGGCAATACTTCTTAAGAATTCTTAAGTTTTCGCGATGTTATTCAAGATCGTTTCCTCTTCTTAAACAGTTTTCAATATCATCCTATCTATTCCATGGTAATATTTAGATACATAAACTTATATATGAAGCTGACCTGAGTTAATGGAGAGGGAGGAATGAATGAAAGAATGAAGAAACACAGAAAAATATATTTTTGTATTACTGCCCTGCTGCTCATGATTTTGCTTGCTGGATGTACGGGCAGTAAGGATGAAGAAGCACATCAACCTTCAAATCAAGCTTCTGCTGTGCAAACTGACGAAAAACACACTGAGCCTGAAGAGAGAACCAAAATACGTAAGGATGAAGCGGAGCCAACAAAAGCTGCAAATAATACCTCTTCAGCAGAAGAGAAAAGCAAAGAAGACAATGTATTGGCAGCATACTCTTCGGAAAAAATTGAATATGCCAGAGTTTGGCTTCAACTTGGACCTAATCAAGAGATAGATGAATTAAATGTTCGACATATTGCGGCTGGCGAGCCAATTAATTCTAATGATGATACAAGTGCCAGCTATCCAGAAAATGTGACCCAGTTGGCAGGTTCTCGTTTAGTGGATGGATCAGTCACTTATCATGGCAATGGGGATGGCACGATTCATGTATATAATGTGCCTTTACGCTGGGATTCCGCTGATGATATAGAAAAAGGCGTCATGAGGGAAGTGACTGAGAGTATCATAAAAAACAGAAAAACAGTGTACGTTGATACAGGCGACGATGAAAAAATCAAACGGCTTATTGATATCATGATGATTCATTAATCAGTATTCGTTTGTCTGCACCTGACTAAAAACAATGGTTAATAAGGTATATTAATACAAAAACAAAGTTTAGAGTGTAGTAACTTGCTAAAAATCTTCCGGTTCTATTAGTTCTCCTAGGCATTCTAAATGTGATGAGCCGTACCATTGAGCTATTTCTAGGTGTTGCATTAATATTTTATAACGCTGTCTAGTGGCATACAATGTTAGAAGCATTTCAGCAGTAAGTGAATGTTGTCCTAAGAAAAAAACAAGCATCTTACTATGCTTGTTTTTCTTCTATAGAAAGTATCTTATTACGCTATGATGCTATTCCTTTAGCCTGAACCTTGGCCTGCCTAATCCTTTAATCCCTTTCCATCGAGAATTTTTTGCACATATTTTTCGACTCTCGATTCTCGGGTTTTGGATTGTTTGGCTTGAGAAAAATAAAGAGTGTATGCTCTTTGCCGTCCCGGGGTCAATGCTTCAAAAGCAGTTTTCAAGGCAGGGATTTCATCGAATTTATTTTGAAGTTCTTCAGGAATGTTCAATTCAATATTTTTGTTAACTTCCACTTTCAAACCAGCTTTTTCAATTTCAATGGCTTCGTGAATATAGGCATTCAAAATGTTTTCTAGCTCATTTATTTCCTGAACATTTGTAAACCGAATCTGGCGCGCCGCCTGTACATTCTCCGTTTGTTGAATGAGAATTCCATGGGCATCCTGTAATAGGGCACCTTTGTGAAACAGAAGCGCACAATATTCTTTAAACCCATGTATTAAAACGACATTTTTATTATTGTATGTGTAACAAGGATGCATCCACTTAAAATCTTCAGTCAGCTCACAGTCAAGAATGATGGTTCTCAACTTCTCAAATTCTTCCTTCCACTTTTTCGCTTTACTTAAAAATTCATCAACCTTCGGATTCGTTCTGCTATTTGTCATGAAAGAATTCCTCTCTTTCCAAGCTTTTTACATTTATGTGAATTGACAATAATGAAGTCCAGTTTTATTTTTGACATCTCGGTATTTATTTTATTCTTCTATAGGTTCCTTCTCTTATTATTCAATAGATTAAGCTTAAAGTGGGGATGATGCAACAACAAAAAAAGAAGGCCCACAAGCCTTCTCTTCTTGTATAATTATTTCACTGACAATCTGAAAAAATAACAATTCGATTATTATATATCTTTTTTATTCTTGCCAATGCATAAGGTTACGGCAACACTAGCTATACTGACTAAAGTTCCTGCAATAGAAACTAGAATTGTCAAAAAACCATTGGGAATAAGAAATCCAATTGGAATGAGCCCCAGAAAAGTGAAAACGATAAAACATTGGTATACACCAGATATTATTCTTACAACCAAATTGCCAAAAAAGGACATGACTAATGGAGGGATAAATAAAAATACAACGATTCCAATTGAGATCATCAAGATAATAGGTTCATCAAATGAGATGACATAATCTCCAGGCGACTCTTTAGCTGCCGCTAAAACAACAACGATAGACATCATTAGTGTAACAAAAACAAGAGAAAACCTTTTTAACAACGTGATGACTCCTTTACCTAAAGCGAGTAATCCTGCCTTTTTCAAATCCGATAACCATTTTATGTGATTCAATTAAAGAATATGCAGTGAGTGACACAGCTATAAGGAATCCTAGTCAAATCTTTATAATAGATTTAATGGAGCAACTATAGTTAGTTAGATTATTAGACGACGCAATAGACTTTATCTAACAATATAACAAATTAATGTAAATTAAACAATCCTATCCTTTATCGTCCCCTAAACCATACCACCACTGGAATGAGTAATAAGGACAACATCCCTCCAGCAAATGATAATGCTAGGTAACTTGAACCTGCCACAATCATTCCAGATAATGCTCCGCCAGCAGCCCCTGACAACGCAATCAGAACATCCACTGTCCCCTGCGTTTTAGCTCGTGTGGCAGTATCAGTTGAATCTACAATAAGGGCAGTCCCGCTTATCAAACCAAAATTCCACCCTAATCCCAGTAAAGAAAGAGCAATGACGAGAAGAACCATAGAATCTCCCGGAGCAAATGCTGCTATTACACCTGCCAAAAGCAACGTTGTTCCAGAGGAAATAGCCATTGCGGTACGTCCCAACCTATCTACAAGAACACCTGTAACCAGTGAAGGGAGATACATAGCACCTATATGAAAACCAATAACAAGCCCTACTGCCCCCAAGTCATGCCCATGATGTCTCATATGAACCGGTGTCATTGTCATAATAGCTACCATTACTATTTGGGTAAGAACCATAACCGTTGCCCCAACGATTATCCCTTTTTTGTTTTCTGTATGCTCAGTTGCCGCCAAATGTCCTTTATCACCAGGCTCTTCATTTGCCGCTTCTATTGTTCTTGCGATAACTAATGGATCTGGACGAAGCATAATGAAAAGGACCACACCTGCTAACATATATGCTGCTGCGGCTAAAATGAAAGGGCCAGCAAGTGATGGAACACCAATAGAAAGAGCGAAATCCCCCATCACATTCACTAAGCTTGGACCTGCCACTGCGCCAAATGTAGTAAAAACCATCGTAATACTAACAGCAGTCGCTCGCTGCTTATGATTTGCTAAGTCTGTACCAGCATAACGCGCCTGTAAATTTGTGGCTGTTCCTGCACCGTAAATAAGCAACGAAATAAATAACAAGAAAATACTATTTATGATTGCTGCCATAATAACGCCTATTGCTCCAAGTCCGCCAATCATAAAGCCAGCTGAAAGACCTGTTCGACGGCCATAACGTTGAGAAAGTCTTCCAACAATTAATGCAGATCCTGCTGACCCTAAAGTAAATAAAGCAGAAGGCAAACCAGCAAACGCATCAGTGCCAAGCATTTGCTGTGCAATAAGCGCACCGACAGTCACTCCTGCCGCCAGCCCCGCACCGCCAAAAATTTGTGAGATACTCACAACGAATAGTGTACGCTTGTATAACGATTTTTGTTTTTCTGGTGAACTGATGTAGCTTTGTAATGAAGCAGTTTGAACATCTATTGCTTTTACGCTGTCCTTGTCTAACATCATCTGACCTTCCTTTCTAAAAGCCAATTTTGTATAAACCTCCCTCTAGATGTGGATCATCATAACACGCACAAAAAAGCCATACAATGTCATAATTGTATGGCAAACAATATTAGGTAAGATCGTCTAGCAAACGTCTCAGGATCATTAATCCTTGTTCAAGCTCTTCAAGTGTTTTTGGTGCACAGACAGAAACCCTTACAGCCCTTTCAGGACAACTATTTCCCACTACAAAGCGTTCAGCCGCATACACTTGCACGCCATGTCGAGCAGCCAACTCTTCAAATTGAGCGCCAGTCATTTTCCCCGGCAACATCAACCAACGAAAAATGCCTGTTTCAACACCTAAACATATATATCCCGCAACATATCGGTTTACGATTTGATTTCTGCGAATGGTTTGTTCACGATGACTCTCAATTAAGACTTCAAATTGATTTGATACAATCGTGCGAGCAGTAAGTTCAGCTAATAGCGGGGAAACGGTTATATTTAAATTATAAAGCGCCTTTGATATTAGCTCCTTATATTGTCTCGGCACTGCTACATAAGCCAAACGCAGGCCTGGCGCTAACGATTTTGATAAACTTGCAATATGAATAACCTGTTGCGGTGCGAATGAGGCGAGTGCCGGAAGCGGATTTTTGTTGAGAAGATGGTACGATGCATCTTCAATAACAAACAGATTATATTTCTTTGCAATGTCTGCAACCATTCTTCGATTCTCAACAGACATAAAGGAAGTCGTCGGATTATGATAATCCGGGATTAAATACAAACCTTTAATATTTTCGTTTTTACACGCATATTCAAGTGACTCCGGACTCATTTCATCGTTTTCTGATTTTATCGGTACGATTTGCACACTAAGCAATGATGCAACAGTTTTTAATCCAGGGTACGTATGATGGTCAACACCGATGCGATCTCCAGGCTTACAAAGACTCGCCAATGTCGCAGCAATCGCATTTTGCCCTCCATTTGCAAATAAAATGTGATCAACGGATGTTTCAAATCCGCCTCTTTGGATGAGCTTTACAGCTGCATCTTTTTGCCAAAGGCTTTCGCCTGCCCGGCCGTAGCTAAACCATTTTTCATAATCCTCCTCCTGAATCATGTTTTTCAGTTGGTGTAACAAGGGCTCATATGAAGCGTGATCTGGAAGTATTGCTCCCATTTCAATTAAATGTGTCGGCTTTGTATCCTCAAGTAAATACGCATTCGACAACGCATCATACGATACAAATGTGCCGCTCCCTACAGTCGCACTCAGCAGCCCCTTTAACTCACACACTTTAAATGCTTTGGAAATCGTACTCACATTTAAATCTAAATAATCAGCCAATTCTCGCTGCGGAGGAAGTTTTGTTCCAGGTAATAAAACTCCGTTTAAAATATCCTGTTCCAATTGCCCTGCAAGTGCTTTATAAATAGGCTTTTCAGCTTTATCAATCGATGGCTTCCAGCTCATCGGATAGTTTTCAAAAGAATTGATAGGCATGATACGCATCCTTTTTCACTCAATTATATGAATGTGCTGCTTATAAGACAATTATAACTTTCTTTTATTGATGCCTTTTTATGAACAGCATGCTTCAATAAAACCTGTACAAATACAAGTGAATCACTTACTTTATTTCATATAAGTCATCCTGCAAAACTGTGCACAGAATGTCGGATAAATACATTTCACTCCTGTTATTCTTTGGTTAAAGGAGGTCAAATAAATGGATTTGCTTAAAAGTATGAATAGGGCGTTAAAGTATATTGAAGAAAACCTCACTAATGATATTGATTTTCAAGAGGCAGCAAAGCTTGCTTTCTGCTCTGAATATCATTTTAAAAGGATGTTTTCCTTCCTTGCAGGTATTTCATTATCGGAATATATTCGTCGCAGACGTCTTACTCTTGCAGCTTTTGAACTGAAAGACAGCGATGTAAAAGTGATTGATATTGCAATAAAGTACGGTTATAACTCACCAGATTCTTTTGCACGGGCATTCCAAAATTTACATGGCACAAACCCATCAAAAGCCAGACTTAATGGCCATTCCCTTAAAGCTTATCCACGAATGACCTTCCAGCTAACAATTAAAGGAGGAAATGAAATGAACTACCGTATTGAAGAAAAAGAGGCATTTCGCATCGTTGGCATTAAAAAAAGAGTTCCTATTATTTTTAAAGGGATTAATCCGGAAATTGCATCTATGTGGGAAAGTTTAGATGAAAAAGCAATAAATAAACTAAAAGAGCTTTCTAATGTAGCACCATCAGGACTCATTAGTGCATCCACGAATTTTTCTGAAGGTCGGACAGAGGAAAAAGGAGAGCTCGATCACTATATTGGCGCAGCCACAACGAAACAGTGTCCAGATAACTTCTCAAGGCTTGAAGTTCCTGCCTCTACGTGGGCTGTATTCGAATCAATCGGGCCATTTCCGGATACACTGCAAGAAGTATGGGGACGTATTTATTCCGAATGGTTTCCATCGTCAAATTACGAACAAATAGAAGGTCCAGAAATATTGTGGAACGAGCATAAGGATGTAACATCACCATCTTTTAAAAGTGAAATTTGGATACCAATTACAAAAAAGTAATACGTTTTTCGACCAGAGAAGAAGAATTGAGGGTTCTTGAAGAAAAAATACCAAGGGCGTCAAAACCCTTGGTATTTTTGATACTGCCGAGAGGGCTCAAACTCCACCAGTGTTTTTCATTGCCGGACCGTTCATGTAAGCAAAAAAAGCCCTTATATATCCCGATTTGCATGATTCCTAATCTTTAATAAAGATTTTTCACTCTGCATAGAAGGCTCTTTATGTAAAGCCAATATTAAAGTTATCCCTATAATACAAATAGCACCAATCCATTGAAAAGAACCAAATGGCGCTTTTAACCAAACGACAGTTGTTACAACAGCGGATAGAGGTTCTAAGCTGCCTAATAGGCTTGTTTCTTTGGGAGAAAGGCTTTCCAAGCTTTTTATGAAGAACCAGAACGCAATCATTGTTCCAAATAATATCACAAATAAAATATATGCATACGCCTCAGCAGTTAATCGTTGAAAATCCAGTTGCCATGGCGGATGGATAAAACCCAATGCAAAACCGCCAATAATCATAGCCCAACCTACAACGACAAGAGAATCAAATTTATGTAATAAACCAACGGCATATAAAGTATAAAAAGCTGCCGCGAATCCTGATAAAACTCCCCATACTACTGCAGCTGCCGGCACTGAAAGTTGAGATATTGAACCATTTGTTAACAAAAAAAAGCAACCCACTAAAGCAAGTACAACAGTAATGATATCTTGTTTGGTAAGAACCGTTTGTTTTCGCAAAAGCGTATAGATAATGACGATTACTGGGGATAAATATTGCAATAATGTAGCAACGGCAGCATTCCCATGTTGAATGGATGCCATATAAGTGTACTGCACAGCAAGCATTCCCAATAGGCCAAAAATAAGAAGCTGGCCAGCCGACGCTTTGTTTTTCCAAACCTCAATAACCTGAGACCGGTCCTTTCTGAACAGTTGCAGCATTAAAAGTAACATTCCAGCCGTAAGCAAGCGTGTCGTTACAAGCCAATTGACATCAATTTGATATTCTTGAAAAAGTTTTTTGGCTACTGTGCCTCCAATCCCCCAACATGTCGCCCCTGTGATAACATAGAACAATCCCATTCTTCTATTGGAAGTATTCATACATGACTCCTCACTAATAAATATAATAATAGTGTTATAATAAATGCAAAACATGATAAAAAATACTCAAATTGAATGAAAAAATATAAATATATTGAGGTGTGAAGTCAGAATGAAGAATTTTGTGATCGATCAAAATTTAAAAGAATTAACAGAGCACCGAACGGTAGAATTGCCAGTTGCCTGCTACAAGACAACGATCAATCAAAATATAAATGGCTATATTCCGCTTCATTGGCATGATGAAATCCAATTTGTTTTGATACTAAAAGGGATAGCTCTCTTTCAAATAAATGAAGAAAAAATAGAGGTTCACGAAGGGGATGGATTATTTATCAATAGCGGCTGCCTGCACATGGCCGAAGAAAAGGAAGGCTCGGATTGTACGTATATTTGCTTGAATGTGTCACCCCATTTCGTTTTATCTCAGGAACTGTATTCAAGCTATGTTCAGCCCTATATGTTTTCAACCAATTTGCCCTATTTATTTTTGGCTGGAAATCAACAGTGGGCAAAAAATATTCTAGATGCTGTTAAAAAAATAAATCAATTGATTCAACAAAAGACATCGCTCTATGAGATTGACATTACGATGCAATTAACGTTAATGTGGAAAAACCTGGTCGTTAATGGTTTTCAATTAGAGTACGATCAATCTGAAATGATAAAAAGTCATCGAATGAAACAAATGTTAAACTGGATCCATCTCCATTATGCTGAAAAAATCACATTAGAGGACATTGCAAAAGCTGGCCAACTGAGCCGTTCTGAATGCTGCCGTTATTTTAAACGAATGCTGAATAAGACGCCATTACGTTATGTAATGGATTATAGAATTCAAAAAAGCTTATTATTACTGCAACACCCTGAATCCAATGTGACAGAAGTGTCTTATCAAGTTGGATTTAACAGTACCAGTTATTTCATAAGTAAATTTCAACAAGCGATGAATATGACGCCATTATCATACAAAAAAATGAATTCATAAAGTTTATTCTATTAATAAACGGAGTCCTCTTAAAATGTTTACGGCTTTAAAACCAACATTGTATAATGATAGTCATTCTTGAAAATCGAGGTGATCATAACATGTTTTTAGCTCCACTATTTGAAAATGATGTTCCAGTAGCACTTCTCCGCCCTTAATGGAGTAAAGTGACTACTTCTCTCCGTTAGGGCATTTATTGACCTAATTTTAAATACGGAGGGAACAAAAAAATGAAAAATACCCTGTTAGGCTCTATATATTTAGCTTTAGCCGCTAGTATCTGGGGTGGCATGTATGTTGTGGTTAAGGTTGTTGTCGCAGTAATTCCGCCTTTTGAATTGGTTTGGATCAGGTACGTCATCGCCATCCTTGCGCTTCTTATTGTTGGTTTGATAAGGAAACAATCTTGGAAAATTCATAAGCGCGACCTTTTATTAATTGTTGCCATTGGAATTGTTGGCAACACCATTTCAATTGTTACACAAGAATATGGAACGATGTTGTCTTCAGCACAAATGGGAGCAATTATTACGTCCTCCACACCAGCGTTCATGGTTATTTTTGCTCGTCTATTACTTAAAGAACCATTGAATATAAAAAAAGGAACTTCAATAATTTTAGCGACCACAGGCGTATTATTTATTGTTGGAAACGGACATATTGATACCTCTAATCAGCTTGGCGGTATTTCTCTGCTTGTTGCAGCACTTACATGGGCACTGATGTCAGTGCTTATCAAACGCGTGCCAAACAGCTATTCGCCTATACTTGTTACAACGTATTCAACTTTTGTGGCCATTGTGGCACTAACTCCTTTTGTAAAACCTAGCACGATTTTTACGCCACTACTGCTTGAACCTAAAATTCTAGGTGGCCTTTTGTATTTGGGAATTGTTTCAACCGCTTGTGCATTTTTATTGTGGAACCGTGGCTTACAATTATTAAATGCTTCAAGCGGAGGCCTCTTTTTCTTTTTTCAGCCTCTGGTTGGAACCTTACTCGGATGGATTCTGCTGGGAGAACAAATAGGCGGGACATTTTGGATAGGTTCGTTTTTAATTCTTAGCGGTGTTTTATTAGTCATTAAAGAGAAAGAAAAAGAAGTGAATTCATAACAAAAAGAAAAGCAAACTATTTTATATAGTTTGCTTTCAATTAACTTTGTTCTTTCCCCTTTACTTCTTTTTGTTCTGGTCTTCATTTATAATCTCCCCTTTCTTTATTTTTCTTCTCGCCTCAATACCCATTTGAAGGTTGTCAATTTCCCTAATAATAATGCCAATCTCGGTGGCAAAATGTTCAATATCCACAAACCTTTTTCTGCTCGCAAGATAAGTGAAAATGCATCATTAAGTAAGTGGGCGTTATCCATATCAAATCGGTAAAGAAATTAGAACTTAATCATGTGCTTTTAATATTTTCAGCTGACATTTCACAAATATCGTTCCTTCTTATTTCTACTCAAATCATTTCTGTGATGTCATTGAGCCAATGAAAAACTGATCACACGGATCAATTGACCTTTTCCTGATTGGAAATCCGACACGTTCCCTATTGTTTTTGCTTGATCTGTTTTTTCAAAAAAGTTATTGACATCAAAAATTCGATCATGTTATTATTAAAATTTTGATATTACACCTCCATATATGGTAATCTTAAGAAGGTTACCATATATGGAGGTGGATGATATGTTTCAAATTGGCGATAACATTGTTTATCCAATGCACGGAGCAGGTATAATTGAAGCCATAGAAGAAAAAGAATTCTTAGAGGAAAAACAACAGTATTATGTCATAAGAATGTCAATCAGTAATATGACAGTTATGATTCCAACGCGTAAAATATTGAGTTCGAATATACGACCAGTTACCGATATACTTGCATTAAAACACATTATGCACATTTTTCAGCATGGAGAATCAGATAGGTTACTGCCATGGAAGCAAAGGTATAAAATAAACACGGACAAAATAAAAACAGGTGAAATACAAGAAGGCGCTGAAGTTGTACGTGATTTAATGCGTATGAAGAAAGAAAAAGCACTTAATGCAAGCGAAAAAAAAATGCTGGATAATGCATATGAATTTTTGATTAGTGAACTGGAAGTAATTAAAGGAATCACTGAAAAACAAATAAAAAGTTTTGGTTAGATACATCCCAAAAAATATTTCGGAATATTATGATGAAAAGCAAATCTTCTCCAACTTATGTTTAGAACATTAACGACCTCTTTTGTTATTCCTACATTCTAATCCATTTTTATTATTTACATTTCTTCTGCGAAGATTGAAGTTTTACCAAAAAACTCAATAAAATAGTCACTTGTTATTAGTATCCTGATTCACACTGGCACGGACAAGGAGCCGTAAGGATGGAAGAGAGGTAGGGCTTTCATTGTTTTAGGTATCTCTAAGTGATTATTTCCAGGAGAAAAAAACAATCGATCTCCTCATTATTTTTAAGAATTTCTTATATCCACTGCCACATTGAATAATAATTGTTTATCTTCTTCTCATAAAAGAGATATGCGAGTTGATAACATTTAGATGAAACCATTTTTATAATTCATCTAATCTTACTTAAATGAACGAACAGGTTAGTGAAAAAAAGAGTTATCTATGCTTGAACAAAAAATTAAATATTTTATATACATTCCGCATATTGTCAATCCAGTATGTTATACTGTAAACAAACCTTTGAAGTTTTAAATCTTTTTCTATTACCTTGTAGCATCTCCCTACTCGAACGTTGAGTAGGGTTTTTTATTGAGTATGATATAGACATAAAAAAACAGGCCCTATATAAAGAGCCTGTTTGTATAAACGAATGAAGATTAAGCTTTTTGAACGTTAGCAGCTTGAGCTCCACGAGCACCTTGCTCAACGTCAAACGATACTTTTTGACCTTCGTCTAAAGATTTGAATCCGTCACTTTGGATTGCAGAAAAGTGTACGAATACATCGTCTCCATTTTCGCGTTCGATAAAGCCAAAACCTTTTTCTGCATTAAACCATTTAACTGTACCTTGTTCCATTTTTGTTGCCTCCTAGTGTGTAACCACACAGTATATACTATCCTTGCCCAAAGTATCATCAAGACGAAAAGTCAATCTTCATACTATCCTTTACACCGAACAAAAATAATTCTTCTTTATTATATCAGGTATCGGAAATAACTGCAAATTAATATTGATGGCATTATTTGTTAAACTTGACCTCAAATCATCTTTCTTTGCTTTATTAGGAAATTCAACTCAATCGCAAAGCCCCCTATTCGGGAAAATCATTTCCAGCAAATTAATCAACAAATGGATTTCCATATTTATCACAAAAATGATAAAAACCATAACGATTCATATACATCATTTTCTCTATGTTCTCAGGAGTATCAAAATCAATCATCTCTAAAATTAAATTAGTAAATTCAATAGGGGCAGTTCCATTAGCAGTAACCAAATTTTTATCTCTTACTGCTTGTTTCTCTACAAAACTGCTAATCGGTTTATATTGTTTGTAATCTTTCCATAAGTAAACAAAATTACCTGTATGGCTATGATTATTCAGCAAACCATTCTTCGCCAAAAAATCCACTGCACCGCATATCGCTGCTATTGGAATGTTTTTTTGAAATGCAGTTTTTACAAAATGTAATAGTTTTTTATTGTCATTACTCCAGGAATCCCCGCCAATCATAACTAGCAAATTAAAATTTGCAGGTTCTAACCCTATTATGTAATCGACAGATGTTTTAAAACCACCTATTGAGCTTACAATAGGGTCTAAAGAAACAGTGTGAACCGACCAATCTTCTCTTTGATTTAATGCAGATGCTAAGTAAACACCTTCCCAATCTGCATACTGGTCTAATATAAGAAATAACGCCTTTTTCACAACTATATACCGCCTTAGATTATAAGTTTTTTATTATCCAACCTTTTCGATTTGTTACGAAGAAAAAATACTCTATCTTCCGTACCTGCCCTTCCCCAACAATTTGGGGTCAGGTGAGTGCGATAAAGAGGAGTGTTCATCACATCCCTGTAATCTTTGAGTAACGTTTCCTCTTGCAACATTCATACGATAATATTTCATCAGAAAGCATTAAATCTCCTGTTCATGAAAATAATCAACGACTTCAATTGATTATATAAGCTGTAATCTCCAATTTGTTTCATTTTTCAAGGAATAATAAAGAAGGATACTACATAAGTAACATCCTTCTTTCCCAACTTTATGACTTTTAATTTGCTTGCTGTGCTTGTTTTACTGATTCTTTGCTAAAAAGTCCAACAATATTCCACAACACAATTACAGAAGCTATTATTAAACGAGTAGTACTGACTTCTTGGTTAGTAAATAATTTATAACCATATATTGATCCCAATGCTACTATACAAAAAACATTGAACCATTTACTCCAACGCAATTAAAAAACTCCTTTTTAATTAATTACATCTCCATACAATCTGTATACATTTATTATAGTACCAGTATTTTATTGAAAATATATAAAATTTTTCAATATCTAATCTTAAACCTTTCTTAACTGATCCTATAAATCATTACTTTCACACTTGTTACGTTGGCAAAATAAAAAGAAGACTACACGTTGTAACACCCTTTTTTATGCTTTGACTTCCATATAAACTTTTGAGCTTGGCATCAACCGTCCGGCTAATATCTTATTATTTAGAATGTGTAGCGATACATAGAAAAACTAAATTAGCAAGAAAAAAACATGTTATATCAAAATTGAACCAAGTTTTTTCCAAGATTCCTCAGACGAGGGATTTTACTTCTGTATAACAAAAAATCACTTTGTCCTTTATAAAGACAAAGTGATTTTAAAATTAGCTATTAGGTAAATCTACTTTTGCAGGAGTACTTGTCCAAGGTTTGCCCATTTTCTTTTTATGAGCTTTATCTTCAAAAAATTGAACTGTAGCATACTGATACCAACTATCAGTCATTGCTCCTTTTTCGTATAAATCATATTTATAATACGCATCAGGGATTTGTTCTTTTGCCCAATAAGAGAATAAAATAGTGGCAGCCTTACTCCCCCATTCCAAGCCAGGGACAATACCGACTAATGACATTGTAACTGATAACGCATTTTTAGCTGCTTTTGTATGCTCAGATAAAGTCCCCACATAATTGTATCCCTTTTTAGGTTTTGCAGCCTGTGTTGTGAATTCATTTGATTTCAAATTATTTTTTTCATAATTTGTTCTTTTAGCAACATTTTCATCATACTCAAAGTTTAAACCTTTTTGTTCTATGCCATCGACTTTTACAGTATGATCATTTCCGTTCATCTGAACTTTGTGAGTTTCATTTCCACTCACATACTCAATTTCAACTAATTTCCCGTTCGATGAAATCTTTTCACTTTTCATTTTGTAATGTAGAGCTAGTTCTTCGTAAGAAGGGGTTGTCTTAGAGTCCTCCTTTGCAGAAGCGTAACCTGCAGGTAAAAGTGAGCCTAAAGTCAATGATGCAGCCATAACACAAGTAATAACTCTTTTCTTTCTCAATTGAAATCCTCCTTGTGTTACACCTTAAGAATCTGAATTACTAAATACTTGCTTAATTTTATAAGCAATAACAGCGAGGTATAAAATTGCAACAAACACTAAAACTCCAGTGCCATAATCAGTTTTTGCAACTAGAAAAAGACTTAACACACCGAAAATAATGTACATAACAATATCAAAGATATTTTTCTTGTTGTTCATATAACCCCCCCGTTTGGCAATTGATTCCAGTTGCATATTTGATTGCAGCCCAATTGCAGCCCCAGCGTATTAAACACTTACAATTTTGTCCAATTGAAACTCTCTGGCAATATTACTTTAATCATATCGCAAAATAATTTTTTGAATTATTTTCAGCACACCTACTCTAACATGATTCTTTTTTGATTTACATAAAAAATCTAAAAATTGAGTCATTTTTCCTTTGAGAATAACTGTGTGTAAATCTTAAAAAGGACTATTCATTCATTTTGAAAATTAGAGATACATACGCTAATCATTTTATTTTCATTAAAATCCTTTTCGTGTTTGTTGATAATATGGAGAGGTGATGAAAATGTTCAAAAAAAGAAATCTGACTCCTGTTCTATGTAGGATACCGTTTTTTGAATTATTTGGTTTGGGGATACAGGGGAATATGAAATATAATAAGTGGTTTTAAATAACTGGTGAGTATTGGTTAGCATACGATCTTCCATAGTCGTTTTTCTGCATAAAAAAATAACACCAAAGATGGTAAACCCTTGGTATTATTGGGGTGCGGCCGAGCGAACTTGAACTTTACGGGTTATTCACCCCACTGGGCCCTCAGCATAGTAAATCCATATCATTAGTTATGAAAGCTCATTGCACTTTCTAAGTCCACTTTACATCATTTCTATAAGTTTGTATGAATTATGGTTAATAATTGGTGAGCAAAAACCTACTTCCTCACTTCTCCAAATCTCATTATAAAATGATTTCATATTCGTTCCCTCTCCTAAAACAATTAAAACTTCAGAGACACTATCTTTCTCGGTTATTGAATTCACATAAAATCTTTTTTATATCGAACAGCTAGATAGATTGCTGAAGCGAAGAATGCAATAGAATACTTAAATAAGAAGAAAACTTGCCACATATATTCTTTTGGGAAAAGCAAGTCGCAAAAAATTAGTGCACATAATGTACAGAGGCTACCTTTTAAAGCGATTTGGTTTGTTCTTTCGTCAGTCTTACCCATTTTTTTAGTAAATACGAATGTCAGAATCAATCCGACTACAAGCAATACAAACCCACTGCCAATAAGAATATTCCAATTTCCCGGAGAATGTTCAGCCCAGGACTTTAAAGGAGAAAAAATTGCGTTAGTGATCGTATCTGTGATCGAATTCATTTTCATTTTTGATCATTTCCTTTCTCATAAGTAAAAATCTCGTTTACATCCACATTAAAAAATTCGGCAATTCGAAAAGCTAACAGCAGAGTCGGAACATAATTTCCTTTCTCCATTACAAAGATGGTTTGTTTGGAAACCCCGACTTTCTTTGCTAATTCTTGCTGAGACAATCTGGCAAGTACACGATATTCATAAACCTTATTTGAGATCGAATCACCAAAATCTTTCTTCATGACCATCACCTCTTGAACCAAATTATAAACTCACCTTATATAAAAGTAAAGTAAACTTATACAAAAATATAAAATACTTTTATGTTTATTAAGATTACTTTGATTTAATCATGAACCAGAATGCAGAAAGAACCTGACGAAATTCATGATTCCGTCAGGGTTCACTTATCGATCTGGTGTAAATTGTGGTTCTTGGCGGTACATTTTATGATATTCAGTGATACAACAGGTGATCAATTTCCAAAAACAACAGTAAACGGTTCTGGTGGTGCAAACCGAATAATAATTCTTGGTTATCACTCTGAAGAGGCAGAAGTTGTGGACACAATTGATGTTTACGAATAGCTAAATCCAAATAAACAAAAAATCACTAGTAATTTAAATTAGTTGGCTTACTGTAGGTAAGTAGGCAGTTTTAGGGCAGTAGACAATTTTAAAAATAAGCACAAAAAATACCAAAGGTCTACAACCCTTGGTATCATTGATGCGGCCGAGAGGACTTGAACCTCACGGGTTATTCACCCACTAGGCCCTCAATAAAGTGAATCTGTGTTTTCTGTTACAAAACCTTTATATATCAGTGTTTATTTATTTGGATTATGACATTTTATATTTATTTATTCATATTGAGGAGTAAAAATGGAGTAGTGGTCTTTTTTTAAAAAAGTTACCTTATTATTGATGTTTACTTAGTAACAGCCCTGCTCGAAGTAATCAGTTAAGGTGAAAAATTAAGATTAAACATGAAAAAAGCAGGCGCTTTTTACCTGCTTTTATGCCATGAGAGTATTATAGCTTTATCCTAAACTTAAAATTCTTTTTATTACATTAGGAATAACAAATGACCGTTTGATTTCTTTATTTATTTGAATAATGTCTTTTTGTGTTTTCCCATTCTCTTGCCAAGTAACTTCTACTGTATAATCATTATTCGTATTTGGTGGATCTGCCATTATCGCTACTGCTATTTCTTGGGGATTGACTGGGACATACCTAAATGTGAAATTGGATACTGGGGAAATACCACATTTAGCGGGAATGGGTATATGGTAGAAGCAGTAAAGAAATTAGCTGACTTTGGGTTAAACAATATCAAATTTAGAAGAATTGAAATAAGGTGTGAATCGACAAACCTTAAAAGTCGTGCTATTCCAGAAAAACTTGGTTTTGTATTCGAAGGCACTTTAAGAAATGATAATTTATCCGCAGATGGAAGCAAGCTGACCGACACTTGTTTTTATTCCATAATAAAGTAACATTGTACCCTTAAAATAACGGAGGCGTTATTAAAACAAAAAAGGGCATATTTTGTATGCTAATATACAATGCCCTTTTTATCTTATTAAACTATATACTTTTGCGGACAAATCAGACCACCTACTTAAAGTAAGTGGTCAGTTTTAGTCACAAAATACGTTCTGTTCAAAAGACACAAAAAACACCAAGGTACTCTAACCCTTGGTATCATTGATGCGGCCGAGAGGACTTGAACCTCCACGGGTTATTCACCCACTAGGCCCTCAACCTAGCGCGTCTGCCATTCCGCCACGACCGCGTGATCATTAAATTGTGTTTGTGCTGGTTTAGTAGGCTCTTAACCTAGTAAAAACGATTTGCGTGCACTTTGTAAATAAAGTGCGGGTGAAGGGACTCGAACCCCCACGTCGTAAGACACTAGATCCTAAGTCTAGCGCGTCTGCCAATTCCGCCACACCCGCAAAAAGACAAATGGTGAGCCATGAAGGACTCGAACCTTCGACCCTCTGATTAAAAGTCAGATGCTCTACCAACTGAGCTAATGGCTCTTACTATTAGATTTCAAAAAATAAAAATGGCTGGGCTAGCTGGATTCGAACCAACGCATGACGGAGTCAAAGTCCGTTGCCTTACCGCTTGGCTATAGCCCAACGAAATGGAATGACCCGTACGGGATTCGAACCCGTGTTACCGCCGTGAAAGGGCGGTGTCTTAACCGCTTGACCAACGGGCCGATGGTTGAGAACTTATATCGAAATCTTATGGCGGAGAAGGAGGGATTTGAACCCTCGCGCCGCTTACGCGACCTACACCCTTAGCAGGGGCGCCTCTTCAGCCACTTGAGTACTTCTCCAATATGGCTCCACAGGCAGGATTCGAACCTGCGACCGATCGGTTAACAGCCGATAGCTCTACCACTGAGCTACTGTGGAATAATGAGACAAGACTTATTATATCAGCCTTGATTTACAGTGTCAAGAGGTAAATGTTTTTATTTATCTCTCGTAACGACTTTTATAATGTAACATAGGCTTGCCATATTCGTCAACCTTTTTTACGAAAAAATTCTTTTTATTTTTCCGCGGCATTTTCCGCACCTGTATCTGTCAGGGTTCATGGCGCGCTTCTTTATATACTGTTGGCCGCAGGCCGTACAGATATACATATAAGTTTTTTTGTTTTCCGCTTTTTTCTTAAGGGGTGTACAGAACCTCGGCGCGTTGACTTGCTGCAAAAGCATTCTAAAATCTCTGTCTCTGTGCTTGTACCCTTTTCCTTCAAGGTGAAGATGATAATGGCAGAGCTCGTGCTTGATGATGCCGATCAGTTCCTCCCTGCCGTGTTCAATCAGATATTTTCTGTTCAATTCAATGTTATGAGAGGTTAACAGGTACCTTCCGCCCGTGGTTTTAAGCCTGTCATTAAAAAGCGCCTGATGGCGGAACGGCTTTTTAAAATATGTTTTAGAAATATCCTCTGTCAGCTTTTGAAGCTCTATATTATCCATAGTGCACCTCACTTAAAAAACATTGAACGGGACAATTCACCGTTCGCATACAATATGGTAATCACCGTCCCTCTTATGATAAAAGCTGAGGAGGAATGAGCCTATGCCAAATTGGCTTAAAAAGCAGATGCAAAAAGCGTTCCTTGAAAAAGATAATTACCAAATTAAACTGCTGAATCAATGCTGGTATTTCTATAGGAAAAAACACTGCTCGTAAGCAGTGCTTTTATTTTACCATAGACAGCGATACTCTGCCTTTTTGTACATCTACGCCGTCAACCCAAACTGTCACGATATCGCCCACAGATACGACATCAAGAGGATGCTTGACGAATTGATTGCTCAGTTTTGAGATATGCACAAGCCCGTCTTGTTTGACTCCAATATCAACAAACGCTCCGAAGTCCACTACATTGCGCACGGTGCCCTGCAGTTCCATTCCCTCTTTCAAATCTTCCAGCTGAAGGACGTCTGTTTTCAGCAAAGGCTTAGGCACCTCATCGCGCGGATCGCGTTCCGGCCTTGTCAGCTGTTCACAAATGTCTTTCAGAGTGATTTCGCCGATTCCCAGCTCTTTTGCCGTTTCAGAAAGCGCCAGCTGATTGATTTTGTCCTTCAATTCCGCCGTGCCGATATGTTCTGTTGAAAGTCCGAGTTTTTTCAAAAGCGCTTTTGTTTCTTTATAGCTTTCCGGGTGAATGCCTGTTCTATCCAAAGGCTCTGTCCCTTCCTGCACTCTTAAGAAACCGATACATTGTTCATAGGTTTTCGCACCGAGCCTTGGGATGTCCTTCAGTTCTTTTCGATTTGAAAACTTTCCGATTTCCTCGCGTTTTTTGACAACGTTGCCTGCTACAGACTTCGATAATCCAGCTACATATTGAAGCAGCGCGGCGGAGGCTGTGTTGACGTTTACTCCAACCTGGTTTACGACAGTTTCGACGACAAACCGCAGAGATTCATTTAAGCGTTTTTGGCTGACGTCATGCTGATACTGTCCGACACCAACAGACTTCGGATCGATCTTAACGAGCTCCGCGAGCGGGTCTTGAAGTCTCCGAGCAATAGATACGGCACTGCGCTCTTCAATCTTAAGGTCAGGGAATTCTTCTCTGGCAAGCTCTGAAGCCGAATAGACGCTTGCTCCCGCTTCATTGACGATCACATAATAAATTTTGCGCGGCATGTCTCTGAGTACATTGACGATGAATTGCTCTGTTTCTCTGGATGCTGTGCCGTTTCCGATCGCCACCATCTCGACTTGATACTGCTCAAGAATCTTTTTCACTTTTTCATGGGCTTCTTTTGTTTTGTTGACTGGCGCATGCGGATAGATCACATCAATTTTCAAGACTTTTCCAGTCTCATCTGACACAGCGAGCTTACAGCCGGTTCGAAAGGCTGGGTCAACACCGAGAACGGTTTTGCCTTTCATCGGCGGCTGCAAAAGAAGTTTTCTCAAGTTCTCTGAGAAAATATGAATCGCCTGTTCATCAGCTTTTTCTGAGAGCTCTTTCCTGATTTCACGCTCGATTGCCGGCTGGATCAGCCTTTTATAGCTGTCTTCAATTGTCTCCTGCAAAATCTCTTTTACGGATGTTGAGCGATTTTTGATGATTTGTTTTTCTAAATACGCCTTAATGTGATCCGCAGGCGGTTCGATCGACACCTTTAAAATGTCTTCTTTTTCGCCGCGGTTCATTGCCAGCACCCTATGCGGAACGACTTTTGCAATTGGCTCTTCATACTCGTAATACATTTCATACACATTTTTCTCATCGGTGTCTGCCGACTTTCCGGCTGCAGACTTAATGGTTCCTCTTTTGAAGGTTTCCTGGCGAATCCACTTTCTGAAGGTCGGCTCGTCTGAGATTTGTTCCGCAATAATGTGCTTGGCGCCTTCAATCGCTTCTTCTCGTGTGAACACTTCTTTTTCTTCGCTGATGTATTGGTCTGCAGTTGCTGCCAGACGATCATCTTGGGGAAGTGTCAGGATATAGTCGGCAAGCGGCTCAAGGCCTTTGCTTTTGGCGACTGTCGCCTTTGTTTTACGTTTTTGTTTATAAGGGCGGTAAAGGTCTTCCACTTCCTGAAGCTTCACCGATTGCTCGATTTTACGTTTTAGATCATCTGTCAGTTTATCCTGCTCTGCGATCAGCCTGATGACTTCTTCTTTTCGCTGATTCAGGTTTTGTATGTATTGCCAGCGTTCAGAAATCGTCTGAATCTGAACCTCATCCATTGAACCCGTCTGCTCTTTTCGATACCGGGCAATAAACGGGACTGTATTGCCGTCCTCAAGCAGGTGGATGACACTTTCAACGTGTTTTTGTGATAAACCTATTTCTTTCGCAATTTGCTGTTTTAAAAGGGCTGACGTTTCCATGTAACCAAAGCCTCCAATTTTGTCGTTCTTTCTCTAGTGTATCAAAAACCGAAAAAAACACATAAAAAAAGAAGCCGGTATTTCAGCTTCTTCTTGTTCTTAATCTCTTAGGACAGCTGTCCGAGAATATAGGTCAGGTCATCTTTTCTCGATGTCGTATACATTTTCAGCGAATTCGATATTTCTTCTACCGATTGGCCTTTTTTCAAATGGGAGCGGATATCAGGTACGTTGAGTCCATCTGTATGTATAATGAACTTTGAACCCTTTTCATAGGTGGCGGTGTGCGTTTTGTATTTTTGCGGCTTGCCTGATAAATAGCCCGAAATCGGCAGAGGATAAAAGCTTTCACCAGACGGGGAATGCAGAATAAACCGTACATTTCCGACAGAGCAGTACGTAAACTGCCTTTGCTCAAAATTGATTTTCAGGATAGATGCTGTAGCGCCTCTTTTGTTTTTCATCGCCTGATTACAGCGTTCGATAATGCTTTCTACGTCTTCACTCGCATAGTTTTCCACTAAGTCTTTGATGGCTGCAGAGGATTCATTAGCAAGTGATCCACTTCCCAGTCCGTCAGCAACCGCGCAAATTAACTCCTTATCATCAGCTTTCATAAAAAAACTGTCACCGCAAATCGATTTCCCTTCTTTATTCAGTTGATATACTAGAGTTTGAATATGCTCGTTTTCTTCAACCTGGATCATTACATTAACTCCATCGAGGGATCTTCAATCAAGGCCTCTCTGAGCTTCTTCACAGCTTTGCGTTGCAAGCGCGAGACGTGCATTTGAGATATACCGAGAATGTCCCCAGTTTCTTTTTGGCTTTTGTTTTGAATATACGTAAGGTCTATGATTTGTTTCTCACGGTCTGAAAGGACATGAAGCACGCTTTGCAGCATCAATTGCTGGTTGACCCGCTCATATCCGTCCTCCTGTGATCCGACGATATCAAGAATCGTGACAGTGCTTCCGTCCGAATCCGCTTCAATGCTGTGGTCAACGGATAAGGCTTGATAGCTTTTGCCCATTTCCATCGTTTCAAGAACCTCTTCTTCAGAAACATCGAGGAATTCGGCAATCTCTTCGACTTTCGGCGATCTTTGTGTTTCAGTGGTCAGCTGATCAACCGCCATTTTGATTCTTGGACCCAGTTCTTTAATTCGTCTCGGCACATGAACGCTCCATGTTTTATCTCTGAGGAAACGTTTAATTTCACCGATGATTGTCGGGATTGCAAAAGCTTCAAACGATTTGCCGACAACAGGATCGTATCGCTTAATCGCGCCTAGCAGCCCGATCATGCCGACCTGGCGGAGATCCTCGTGGAAGCTTTTGCCTTTTGAGTATTTTTTCGCAAGCATGTCAACCAGATTTGTGTACACCCGCACAAGCGTTTCCTGCGCTTGTTCATCTTGCTTTGTTTGGTAATCGCTTATGAGCCGATCGACTTCATCTTTAGTTAGTTTCGTAGTTTTTGATGGTTGTGTCATGATCAACTCGCTCCCCATTTAAATACTTTGTCATCGCTACGGTGACGCCGGAGTGGTTTTGCACTCTGACTTCATCCATGAGCGTTTCCATTAAATATAGACCGAGCCCTCCTTCTGATAATTGATCAACTGTGTGCGAAGGTGTGTACGGCCCTAGATCCTGCTGCTTTTGATCAAAGTCAAAGCTGTCTCCTTCATCCGCCACAATAACCTCTAAACGGTCTTCAAACACACCGAATCGTATTGACACTTCCCCATTTTTATCTTCTTTGTAAGCGTGCTGAACCGCATTTGTGCACGCCTCACTGACTGCGATTTTCAAGTCTTCAATTTCATCGTACGTATAGCCCATTCTGCTTGCGACCCCTGACAGCGTCAGTCTTATAATTCCCACATATTCAGGTTGGGCCGGCACTTTCATTTCGATGTAATCAGCATTATTCTTCATTGCACTCCACCTTCTGACTTTGCAGAAATATCAATGATGTCCTTCAAGCCTGTAATGTCAAACAGTCGGATCAGCCGTTCAGAAAGATTTTCAAGTTTCAGCGAACCACCTTGTTTTTTCACCATTTTAAAGGTCCCTACAAAAACGCCCAATCCGGTACTGTCCATGTAGCTGACATCTTTCAGGCAAATTCTTAAGTCAGCTCCTTGTTCTGCCAGAGGAACGAGCTTCTCTCTAAGCACCGGGGCTGAGTATACATCAATTTCTCCTGCAATGTTTACTTGTATATCATTCTCGTTTTGCTTCACATCAACATTTATATTCATTCGTATCACCTCAAATTTTCCTTCAAATCACTAGTTGCTTTATACCCTCGTCTGACAGACGTTAAACCTTTCTCCGCAAAACAATTAACGTAAAATCATCGTGAAGCTGAAAATCCTGCAATTTGAGGAGGCTGTCATAAATGTTTTTGACCATTTCCTGCGCAGAGGAACACATATGTTCCTCAATGAGCTTCTGCAGATCAGGACGCTCCAAGAAACCGTTTTCCGTTCTGCATTCTGTGACGCCGTCAGAAAATAAAACAATCATATCGCCCTTTTCCAGATGCTGATCGAATTGTTTGTAGTCATAGTCCTGCGAGATGCCGAGAACGAGTCCTTTGGCCTCTAAATCGTAAAACGTGTTGTCTTTTTGAGAATAATAGAATCCCGGTTCATGTCCCGCTGAAGCATATGTAAATTGATGCTTGTCCATATTGTAATTCGCATAAAACATCGTAATAAACATACTGGCATCAACGTTTTGTTCAACAACACGATTCAAATTTTTCAGCACTTGAGAAGGGTGTATGCCCGTTTCCGGCAAAGAGTCCATTGCGTATTTAATCATGGACATGCATAAAGCCGCTGGAATGCCTTTTCCGATCACGTCCGCGATTGCGATATTGATGGATTCCTTGTCTTTGACAAAGTGGTAGTAATCACCGCTCATCTGTTTAGCGGGAACACTGATGGCGCCGATATCCAGCGCTTCCTCCTGAGGAACTTTAGTTCCGAGAAGCGTCTGTTGGACATTTGCCGCGATTTCAATTTCTGATTTGATTTCCTGCTGTATCCCTCTAAGGGTTTGATGCTCCTGATAAGCCATTCCATAGCCAATCATGACTTCTATTAAAAAATCCAGCGAATGAAACACATCTTCCGGGAGACTTGGATACAGCTCCTTCAGCACTTTTCTGTGAATGCTGATGATTTCTTCCGGAGGAATTTGGTGCTCGATTGTTTTTCGGCTGAATTTTTGGGCTTGATATAAAGATGTTTCTGTTAATTCGGCTATATATCGACTAAGCAGCTGATGATACCGCTGCTCAATAACCTCCCTAAAATCCACGTTCTTACCTCCTACCGAAGCCATTTGATGGCTTGTATCTCTGTTCCTTCCCCCGCTACGGAATTTAAGCTGAATTCATCCATCAGCCTTTTGACCCCGGGAAGTCCCGCACCAAGTCCTCCAGACGTTGAAAACCCGTCTTCCATGACTTTTCGGATATCAGGAATTCCCGGCCCTTGGTCTTCCGCTATGATTTTCAGGCCTTTTTTTCCTCTGTCTGCGACCTGTTCAATTCCAATCTGCCCTTTGCCGGCATATAAATAAATATTCCTGGCTAATTCTGAAATAGCCGTTGTAATTCTAGCCTGGTCTACCGTGCCGAAACCCAGTTCTTTCGCAACGTTTCGTCCCAGCTGTCTGGCGGCCACAATATCCCATTCTGTCATGATTCTTACACAGGATTGGTCGTTCATTCGCTATTCCCCCAATTCCCGCTTCAATGTCTCAAGCCCCTGCTCTAAGTCGAGCGCAGTTTCGATTTCCTCAAGTGCGATTCCAAGTTCAATCAGCGTCACTGCCACAGCAGGCTGAATGCCGGTCAAGACGACTTTAGCCCCCATTAACTTAGACATTGTAATGACGTCGCCCAGCACTTTCGCGATAAATGAATCAATCATATCCACAGATGTCAGGTCAATGACGACTCCGTTAGCACCTGTTTCGTATATTTTATTTAATAAGTCTTCTTGAAAGGTTAATGCTGATTGGTCATCAAGTTCCCACTGAATGGACACTAATAAGCAATTATACAGTTTCAAGATCGGGATTTTCGGATGTCTCAAAATGTTATTCCCCCAATGAAACGATTTTTCGATCCGTCATTTCCAATGCTGTTTGAATTCCTTTTTGCAGGGTATTCTTAGTTATAACTTGGGATAAATCAATCCCTAGGTTGACGATTGTTTGAGCAATTTCCGGACGGATTCCGGCCAGCAGGCATTTTGCTCCGACAAGCCTTACAGCTTCTGATGCCTGAATAATATGATGGGCAACCATCGTATCGACGACAGGGACACCTGTAATGTCAATCAGCACGACTTGGGAACGGTGTTTGACGACGCCATTAAGAAGGTTTTCCATAATTCGTTTCGCGCGTTCGGTATCAATTGTTCCGACAAGAGGCATCACAGTGATATTTTCAAACACCGGGATAAGCGGCGCAGACAGCTCTTGCAGCGCGATTTTTTGCAGGGATACTGTTTTTTCCCATGAGATTGAGTATTGATTAAAAATTTCTGTGTTAATCGGGCTGAAAAAGCGGTCAATCTGCCAGATTAATTCCGTGCTCTCTTGATCTGGCAATCTCTTATCATTCATTTTCGTGTAGAGACGCTTCCAGAATTCAGCAAGCGCAGTAGCCAAAAACTTCATAGACAGTCCGATTTGGACCGCTCGAAGCGCCAGTTCGCTGATTTGGCTTTCAGCAGCATTTTCGTCCTTAACAGACAGCAGCAGAATGTCGATATATTCTTTAGATATATTTTCATACACTTGGTCAGTCAGCTGATAGGATTCTTGCTCGCTTAATTCTTTTAGTGTGTCAGTCCACAGTTGGAGCAGTTCATTTTGATTTTCGGCAATGAACTGGTATACAGTCTGGTTCGACATCAAATTCGCTTACCTCCCAATAAAAAACAACATATTTTTTCGTTATTTCACTATTATATCGTTTATGTTTTTTGAAAACAAAAAAAGTTGCTCTATTTGAGCAACCTGCAAATATGTCTAAAAATCAATGAGTGCCAAACTGATTTGTAAGGCTTCATCAACCTTATCCATCATTTCATCATCCAGATGAGTAATCTTATCCGTTAACCTTTGCTTGTCAATCGTCCGAATTTGCTCCAGCAAAATAACGGAATCTCTTTCAAAACCGTAGCGTTTTGCATCGATTTCGACGTGGGTTGGTAATTTCGCTTTCTGTATTTGTGCTGTTATGGCTGCAACAATAGCAGTTGGGCTGAAGCGATTTCCGATGTCATTTTGGATCACTAAAACCGGGCGCACCCCGCCTTGCTCTGAGCCAACAACAGGAGATAAATCAGCAAAATAAACATCGCCGCGTTTCACAATCAAATGATTATCCTCCGCTGACTAAGCGCTCAACTGTCGTTTCAGCCTCGCACTCCGCAAAGTGAGCCTCAGAAGAAATATTCAGGTTGATTTTCGCCATTTCCATATAGCCGCGTCTCATCAAATCACGGTTGTGACGAGTTGTTCGTTCGCTGACATACGCTCTCACTGCTTGTGATATCAGTTCGTTTCTGCTTCGTTTCTCCCGCATCGCTACACCATCCAATTCAGCTACTAGGTTTTCGGGCAAGCTGATTTTCATTTCGGTTCTTGCGCTGGATTCAGACAAAAAACATACACCTCCACCAAACTTACGGATACGACTCTTTTATCCATCCAGTGATAATGATACCATTATTCACTCTTCAAGCAAAGCTGTTTTATGAATTCTCCATTTAGGTAAGTTAATTGCTTATATTTACCTGCAATAAAGGATTTCTTACTTCCATTATACTCCCATTTTCCAAAAACATACGGGGAACACGGGAACTTATTGTACAGGCCACCTCATAGTTAATGGTTTCGAGCCTTCCTGCAATCTCATCCATGGAAATATATTCATCCCCCTGCCGGCCTATTAATGTGACTTTTGTGCCCGGCGGATATTCCTGATCCAGCTCCACCATAAATTGGTCCATGCAAATTCGGCCGGCAATTTTCAGGCGTTTTCCCTTCACAAGGATGTCGGTCCCTTTCAATTTTCGGAGCCAGCCGTCCGCATAGCCTACAGGCACCGTCCCGATCCATGTGTCTTTTTCCGCTGTGTACTCGGCTCCGTAGCTGACGCTCTCGCCTTTTCTGATCAGTTTGACATGTGACAGTGTCGAATGCAGGGTAAATGCCGGACGCAGCTGAAACGGTATCTCGTCCGACATGTCAGCAGACGGGCGAAGGCCATACATGCCGATGCCGAATCTGACTGCATTAAAAAAGCCTTTTTTCAGCCGGAGTCCAGCGGCGCTGTTCGCGCAGTGGACCATTAGATTCTTTAACGGCAGCGGAGCAATCAGCTCTTTAAAGCGCTCAAACTGCATTAAGAAATAGCCTCTTTCTTTTTCATCCGCTGTCGCAAAATGGGTAAATACCCCTTTGCACTTTAAACGAGGGTTGCGGTCAAGAATTGCCATCACGTTCTGAACTTCTTCCTCTGTTTTTACACCAAGTCTGTTCATCCCCGTATCGACCTTCAGATGAAAATGAAGAGAACCTTTTTTCGTGTGGCGGGCTGCCTCCTGAAGCCATTCAACAGAATAACCTGTTAAGGTCACGTCATACTCAGCAGCGATTGCCACATACTCCGGGGGAACCGCGCCAAGCACCAATATAGGCGCCTTCAATCCCTTTTTGCGCAGTGAAATCGCTTCATCCAAAATGGCCACGGCCAAGCATGAAGCACCTGCGTCAAGAGCAGCCTTTGCTGTTTCTGCATCACCATGCCCGTAGGCGTTTGCTTTCACAACTGCCATCAAGTGGACATGTTCACCGATATGTTTTTTCATATTGCTGACATTTTCCTTTATCGCGGACAAGTCAATTTCCGCCCACGTATCTCTGTAAAAAGGTTTTGTGCTCATTACGACACTTCCTAGCTTTTATTCAATATCATTTACATATCATACTAAAATTAAAGGCTAAAGGGAAACGATGTCTAACGAAAAAAAGGCCAAATCATGTTTGGCCTTTGGCGGTTATTTCGATGATTGTCCCTGCATGCTTTTCGCTACTGTCACCATTTCCTCTTTAGAAAGATCTTTAGAAGAGAGAAGGTAATCTACGCCGTCATATGTCCATGATAATGATGCATCCGACAGGGCGCCGATGGTGTAGCCGAGATTTACCGGTTCGCCGTTCAGCGTAACGGAGGAGGAAGCCTTGGCAATCTGGGCTTTTTCCTGAATTAACGTAAATGATTTTTCTCCTCCGTACGTCATGATGATGCGCTTCCCGTCTTCAGTAGATATATCTTTTTCTTCAAGCAGCTTGACGCCAAGCGGCAGTTCCAGCGGCGTTTTGACCGCAAATGTATCGGAAGGCTTTGCGCTTGTGGCGACATCCATTTGAGAAAGGGTCATATTTTTCTTTTCATCAAATGATTCTTTATCAAATTGTTTATTAAATTCAAAGCTGCTGAATTCTACTTTGACCATCACTTTCCGGTCAGTATCCATCACTTTGACAGATGACGGGCTCATATCTTTTTTGTTAAATGTGATTTCTTGCGTGGGCAGCATTTTGTTATGCTGATAGTTTGTTTTTGTTTCAAATACGTATTTCTTTTCTTTCGCTGTGAAAACTGCATCCGAATCGTTTTGAACATCCTTTACGAGCGATTCAAACAGATAAACCTGGCTGCTGTTGTTCGGCCAATCGCTTTGAAATCTGAAGCTCTTATTTAAAGACGGCGTGAGAACGAATACTCCGTTTTCATTTCGTAAAATGACTTGGTTTTGGTCCTTTTTCGGATTTTCTAAATAAACCCTGTACAGAGACGGCTTTTTGTGCCAGATTTCCACATTGTATACTTGAGGCTCACTCCCTGTCTCGATGGTCATTTTCGCTTTTGCTTTGTACGAGGTGTATTCTTTCGCCTTTTCATCTAACCCGGCCACAATATCTTGCTGTGTTTTTTGCCCGCAGGCAGAAAGAATAAGAACAGCAAGCAGTCCCGTTAAAAGCAAAACAAAGCTTTTTCTCACCTTTTTCAACCCCTTTTTCTCAATTGATGTAAAAGGAAGAAATCGCTTGTTTGACTTTAACGGTACGCTCGGTACACGTTTAGGCAGAACAGATGCGTACCATAAAAGCCTCAAACAACTTGTCTCCCTTAATGCACTATCAAATATATGAGTGGGGTTTCCCTAATATGCAGACTAGCTTGACAACCTTTCAATCACAACCTGCGCGGCAGCGTATTCTTTTGTATGAGTGATCGATACGTGAACGGCGGCCTGGCTCAGTTTCGTACAAATGATATAGGGCTTGCCATTTTGGTCTTTCCTAATTTCAATGTCCTGAAAGCTGAGCTGCCTCCCAATGCCGGTGCCAAATGCTTTCGAGAACGCTTCTTTTGCCGCGAATCTGCCCGCGAGAAATTCGTTTTTTCTTTTCTCTGAAAGCTCATAGTATTGGTCAAGCTCGCTTCGCGTCAAAATCCGCTCGGCAAACCTTTTCTGGCGCCCAGCCATAGAGGCGATCCGTTTAAGCTCGGTAATGTCCAGCCCAATGCCGTAAATCATGTATGATAACCTCCTTTGCGTACGTACTATTTAAATGGTTTGTCTCATAAACGTGTTACTATAGATATACCAAAATGAAGAAAAGGGGCTCGGAATGTTTATACGGACTGAAAATTTTCAAACATTTATCAGGCTTTACCCCGTTGTCACCTTTATATTGGCTTTGCAAGCTGTTCTCTGGCTGTTTTTTTCACTTCCTGCCCATTCAGTCGTGTTATGGAGGGATACCGTCACAGGCTATAATCTAGGTGTCGCAAACGGTGAATGGTGGCGGCTTATCACACCGATTTTGCTGCACGCCGGTTTCACACATCTGCTGTTTAATTCCATGTCCATCTTTTTATTTGCCCCGGCTTTGGAACGCATGCTGGGAAAAGCGCGTTTCCTTCTTGTATACGCCGGCTCCGGCATCATCGGCAATATCGGCACTTATGTTACAGAGCCGCTTGATTACGTGCATGTCGGGGCTTCAGGCGCCATTTTCGGGCTATTTGGCGTATACCTGTTTATGGTTCTTTTTCGCAATGAGTTAATTGGGCAGGAGCATTCCAAAATGATCATCACACTGCTCGCATTTGCCGTTCTCATGTCGTTTATCAACTCCAATATTAACATGATGGCCCATTTGTTTGGACTATGCGGCGGGTTTCTTCTTTCGTTTTTATGCGTGCAAAAAAAAGAGCGGCGGTATTAACCGCCGCTTCAGATTGTTGACAAAATCCTAAAATGGTTTTCATTTTAGGATTTTGTCATCTTTTCAGCGTGATTGAAAACCCTTGAAGTCTAGGAAGGACGAGCATAGGAGCGGAGCGAATGTTCTAATTCGTGAGCACCGAAGCGCAGTCCTGACAACGAATGCGAGGGTTTGCCGACACGCTGGAGCGGCGGTATTAACCGTCCGCTTTTTCATATGAGTACCACTTTAAAATGAAGGCTGCATCCTCTTCACCTACATCCCTCACCGTTAATTCTTCCATATGGCTCGATGATTTCACCGAAGTAGAAATGGTATACAAGCGGCCTTTCTTTTGGAAATAGGATTGGCTGAACTTGCAGACCTGCATTCGTTTTTTCAGTACAATGGCGGTTGTTCTGCCTATAAATCTAGACGTCAGCTGAAGACGGTCCCCGTTGATCGTCCATGCAGCCTCTTTATACGCGAGATAGCCGAAGAGCAATTCTATCGGCAGCAGGATCACTGACAGATAGCCCCATGGCTGAAAGAAGATACATAACGGGATGATCAAAAAGAGTGAAAAAATGACAGAACGGAACAAATAGCGTTTCAACGCGCGCCGCGGCAGGCGGCGGCAGTTTTCTTCCAGCGTGTATTCCGGCGTAAATGTTCGGAGCATGTGCGGAAGCTTTTTTTTATGAATCATTGGAAAGAGAATGGTCAAAGCGCCTTCTTCTTTTTCCCGGTCGCCGCCTCCTGCGCTGACGATGGACACCGTTACAAAGCCGAAAAGCTGGCGAATGATATTTTCTTTGATTTTAATGGCTTGTATTTTTCGCAGCGGAATCGTGACTTGATGTTTTTCAATAATTCCCCTTGAAATCACCAGTTCCTGCTCTTTTTTTATGATTTGAAAGTTCGCGTATCTAAACATCATGCCCGCGATGCTGAAAATCCAGGCGATAAATAAACCGATAAAAATGAGTACCGCATAAATACCGATGCTGGCGTGCTGAAGGAAGGAAAATTTATCGAATAACCAATCCATCGGCAGCACTTCATCAAGCTGGGAAATAAGTGCAAATACAGCGGAGATAATGACTCCGATTCCGCCGGAGGTAGAAGCGGCCATGAGCAATTCTTTCGCGTTCATGCGATAGTGCTCTTGCACCTCAACGGACGGATCCAACTCCTCTTCAGCTTCAAGCCGTTCTTCATCAAGTTCATTTTCTCGTCTTTGCGCTTTTTTCTTAAAGACAGCTTCTTTGATGCGTTCCGCTTCTTCAACAGAAATAGCAGAAAGAACGGCTTCTGCCTCCTTGCCTCCGCCTGCTGTTTCAATTTGCAGCTTCACAAGCTTAAAGATTTGCTGGACAAGGCCCGCGCTCGTATTCATTGTTTGAATCCGATCAATCGATATGTATCGTTTTTTCGTAACAAATAAGCCTTCTTCAATTCTAAATTCATCATCTTCAATTCGATAGGTAAACCTTCTCCATTTGATAATGCTTGCCGCTACAAGCCAGATGAACAGCACACCGAGCGCAATGGCTCCGTAAAAACGGACAGTATGGTTTGAATTGACAATATACACAAAAAAGAATGGCAGAATGATATTTTTTATCGTTTGAATAATGGTATGGCATAAATTCAAAATGACTGCCACCGGGTGCAGGCGTTTCGGTTCAGACATCATCGTCAGTCACCCTCGCCAGACGGGAAATGGAGTCTCTTAGCCGATCCGCTTCCTCCATCTCTAAAGCGGGGATCGAATGAACGGTCGCGGCTGTGGAAATTTTCACCGTTGCCAGGTTGTATTTTTTTAATAATGGCCCTTGTGACGTATCGACGTGCTGAACTCTGACCATCGGAACAATCACACGTGTCACCACAAAAATACCTGACTGAATATCTATTTCATGTTCATGGACTTCATATCGCCACACCTTATGACGGACCTTCGGAATGATAAAGACCGTCACAATCGATCCCAGCAGCCAAACAGCGCCGAGCACGCCGCTGATCCAGTACGGCCAATGAAAATAATAGCTTAACACTGCAACTGCAATGACAATAAGCAAGCAAACAGCGGATATGATGATCTCTTGAAGTCGCCAAACCTTTAATCCGTCTGGACTGATTTGGTTTTTTGGCTGCTCTCTCAAAAATACCTACCTCCCTTTTTTTCGTCGTTATTTATACGTCTCTTTTACAGAAAGGTTTCATTCTTAAGCATACAGAGAAAAATGGCTTCCGTCAGCTGAAAGTTTGCTGAATAACAAATCACGAACATAAAAAAGCCCAAAACATCATGTTTTGGGCTCTGAATCGATCAAATTAGTAAGATTTTTTCTGGCGTCTGTCACCTGAAGAACGGCGATCGTTTGAACGCTTTTTGTCATAGGAAGAACGGTTGTTGCTTTTCCCTTTTCCGCCGCGGTAGCCGCCGCCTTGACCGTCTCTGCGTTTAGAAGAGCGCTGGTTCTTGTAGCGTTTGCTGACCATCGGCGCTTCGTCTGTTAAGCGAACCGGTGTGTCGTCTGGCTCTTTTGTAGCCATTTTGATAGCCGCCGCAACCACTGTTACTGCATCATGATCTTCAAGCAGCTCAGCTGCCGCTGTCATGTAGAAGTTCAGGTTGTTTTCACTGATTGTTGTGCGAAGACGTTCAACAGTAACCTGTTGCTGACCTTCTAACGCTTCATCAAGTGTAGGCTCCTTCATGCGGTCCATTTTGCGTTTTGTTGTTTGTTCAATTGCGCGAAGCATGCTTTTCTCACGCGGTGTAATGAACGTCATCGCCATACCTGTTTTTCCTGCACGGCCCGTTCTTCCGATACGGTGAACGTAGCTTTCAGGATCTTGAGGCACGTCGAAGTTGTATACGTGTGTAACACCTGAGATATCAAGTCCGCGAGCGGCAACATCAGTTGCGACTAGAACTTCGATTGCGCCTTCTTTAAATTTACGAAGCGCAACCATACGTTTCGCCTGCGTTAAGTCACCGTGAATACCTTCAGCTGCATATCCGCGAAGGTTCAGAGCTTCAGCCAGCTCATCGACACGGCGTTTTGTACGTCCGAATACGATCGCAAGCTCAGGAGACTGAATATCAAGAAGGCGAGTCAGTGTATCGAATTTTTTACGTTCTTGCACTTCCAAATAGAACTGCTGAATGTTAGAAACCGTCATTTCTTTCGCTTTTACTTTTACGTGTTCCGGCTCAGTCATGAAGCGCTCTGCAATGCGTTTGATCGGCGCAGGCATTGTGGCAGAGAACAGAAGTGTCTGATGCTCGCTTGGCACGTTTGAAAGGATAGATTCAATATCGTCAATGAATCCCATGTTCAGCATTTCATCCGCTTCATCCATTACAACGGTATTTACATTGTTTAAACGAATGGTGCGGCGGTTGATGTGGTCAAGAAGACGTCCAGGTGTTCCGACAATAATATTCGGATTCTTCTTTAACGCCCGGATTTGCCGTCCAATATCCTGTCCGCCGTAAATAGGAAGAACCTTCGCACGTTTATCTTGTCCGATTTTATACAATTCTTCAGATACTTGAATGGCTAATTCACGGGTTGGCGCGATTACGATTGCTTGAATATTAGGAGACTCGGGGTTAATTTTTTCAACAAGGGGTATACCAAACGCAGCTGTTTTACCTGTACCTGTTTGCGCTTGTCCAATGACGTCTTTATTTGAAAGTCCGAGCGGTATCGTTTGTGCCTGAATCGGTGTTGCTTCTTCAAATCCCATACGATTAATTGCTTTCATGAGATCAGAACTTAAATTAAAATCTTGAAACGTTATAGTCAAATTATTCAAACTCCTTCTAATTGCTGTTTCAGTAATGTCGTGATTTACCACTTATAAAACTGCCCTTTAGACAAGAAGGACAGGATCCATCCGTATACAAAGCCCGAATTACTTTAAGTTTTATCTTACCATTACACTATTTGTTTTTCAATAAGATGAGAAGCAGATCGGCATCTCGAATATGCCGGCTGCTGCTCCATCCGCTCCCAAGAATCCAGCGGAGAACTTCGGGTCACGATGAAAAGTCCGGACGAATATGTTCGTATCGCGAAATAACCTATATATATTGTATCATAGCCGCAGCCGGCCAGATATACATAATTTTCGGCCGGCATACATTAGTGTTTGCATATCATGTTATTTTATGATGCAATATGCGTTTTTTCGCAAAATATTTTCTTATGAAAGCGGGCTCTCTATTAAATCTTTAACGATTTCTTCAAGCTTCATACCTCTGGACGCTTTGAATAAAATCAAATCGCCTTTTGATGCGTTTTCCTTCACAGCTTGGAGGAGATCTTTTTTCTCAGTGTAATGGCTGACGCGGTCTTTCTCAAAGTGTTTCAGGGCGCCTTCCGCGATAAAAGCTCCCAGTTTTCCGTACGTAAAGACGCGGTCAATTTTATCAGGGCTGATCACAGCGCCACACTCTTTATGGAACGTTTCTTCAAGATCGCCGAGCTCAAGCATATCACCGAGCACGAGCATTTTTTTGCCGTAGCCTTCGAGGCTTTCTGTCAATTGAATTGCAGCTTTCATGGAAGTCGGGCTCGCATTATAAGCGTCATTGATTATCGAAAGGCCGCTGTCTGTTTTGATGAGTTCAAGCCTCATCCCGGTTACCTTTAGGCCGCTCAGTCCTTTTGCCGCATCCTCAGGCGCGATGCCAAAATAAGCCCCTGCAGCAATTGCAGCCATGGCGTTCATCACATTGTGCTTGCCGAGTATCGGAATAAAAAACGTTTTTTCTATCCCTTTGATTGTAAAATGGGTTCCTTCCTCACTCTGGCTGACATCCTGAAGCTGATAATCATTATGCGTTCCCGTACCGTACGTTTTCGTCTGGCAGCTGTATGCATTTTGAAGAAGCGGTTCGTCCCCGATATAAATCAGCACTCCGTCTTCTTTAAGCCCGTTTATGATTTCAAGCTTCGCCTCCGCGATGCCCTCTCTAGAGCCGAGGTCTTGCATATGCGATTCGCCGATATTCGTAATCACTGCCGCATCCGGGTTTGCCAGGCGGCTCAAGAGGTCAATTTCTCCTTTGGCGCTCATTCCCATCTCCAATACGGCGATCTCCGTATTTTCAGGCATCGCTAAAACTGTCAGCGGCAAACCGATATGATTATTGAAGTTTCCTCCAGTTTTGTGGACACGGTACTGGGTCCCCAGTACGGCGTGAATCATATCTTTTGTTGTCGTTTTGCCATTGCTTCCGGTTACTCCGATGACACGCGTGCCAAGCTCCTGCAAATAGGCTTTTGCAAGCTGCTGAAGTGCAGTAAGGGTATCGTCCACTAAAATGACGGCGTGATTCTCGGGCGGATTTGGTACTGACCGATCCCAAAGAACAGCCGCTACACCAGCTTCAAAAGCCTGCTCCACAAAAGAGTGGCCGTCAAAACGTTCCCCTTTCAGCGGAATAAAGAGCTGATGTTGTTCCAGTTTTCTTGTATCGGTTGCCACTCCATGAATGACTGTTTGTTCATATTGCGGATTTGCTAGTGTGCCTTCAACCATTTCGGCAATGTTTTTTACTGTTCGCTTAATCAAGTTAGGTCCCTCTCTTTCTTTTGTATATACGGGAAAAAACACTGCCCTTTTACCGGCAGTGTCCTTCTTCATTAGAATGTATGCTTAATCAACTGTTTTTCAGCGTGGCGTTCTTTTGCAAGCTCCACAAGCTGTTCAATCAGGTCAGCATATTCCACTCCGGCTTCTTTCCAGAGCAGCGGGAACATGCTGAAAGGTGTAAAGCCAGGCATTGTGTTGACTTCATTGATTAGAACTTCGCCGTCAGCTGTCAGGAAAAAGTCCGCTCTGACGAGTCCTGAACCGTCGATCGCTTTAAACGCTTTGATCGCCATATCACTGATTGTTGCGTATTCCTCATCAGTCACAATCGCCGGAATCATCAGATCAGTATCTCCATCCTCATATTTCGCTTTGTAATCGTAGAAATCTGTCTTCGGTGCGATTTCTCCCACAACAGAGCATTTAGGATCATCATTTCCAAGAACGCCGATCTCAATCTCGCGGCCGTTAATTCCTTCTTCAACGACGACTTTACGATCATATTGGAAAGCAAGCTCAAACGCTTTTTGCAGTTCTTCACGGTTTCGGCATTTGCTGATTCCGACACTTGAGCCGAGGTTCGCCGGTTTTACGAAGCAAGGGTAGCCTAATTCCTGTTCAACCTGCTCACAGCTTTCTTTCGGAGAACGAGTCCAGTCTTTCTTAAGGAAAGCTGCGTATTTAGCCTGAGCAAGGCCGGCCTGCGCAAATAAATGTTTCATGACAACTTTATCCATGCCAGCTGAGGAAGCAAGCACTCCGTTGCCGACATAAGGAATGTTCAACAGCTCGAGCATTCCCTGGATCGTACCGTCTTCTCCGTTCGGTCCGTGGAGGAGCGGGAATACGACGTCGATGGCTTCATTTTGCTGTGACGCTTCCTGCGGAAACATCTCCTGGTTCAGGGCAGCTGGAGAAAAAGCACTGCCTCCTTGCTCAAATTGAAGCATTTTCACGTTTGAAACAGGTTCAGTTAAACGGGCGCCTCTAACCCATTCGCCTTTTTCTGTTATATAAATCGGATGTATATCAAACTTCTCAGTATTTAGCGCTTTGATTACAGCCAGAGCTGTCTGCAGGGAAACATTATGTTCTGCCGACTTTCCTCCGTACACTAATCCTAGACTTGTTTTCAATGGATACTCCCCCCACTACAATTCATCTTTACTATCTTATCATTTTCACCGGAAAATGATCTAATTATTTTTGGGCATGCTGATGTTGAATGCATTTGTATGTAATTCCTTTTTATTTTATATTAAAATGGCATTGAAAAGGAGATGTGACATATGAAAAAAATCACAACAAACGAACAATTTAATGAACTGATTCAATCCGATAAAGAAATCATTGTAAAGTTTTATGCTGATTGGTGCCCAGACTGCACACGCATGAATATGTTCATCGGCGATATTTTGGAAGAGTACAACCAAAACGATTGGTATGAGCTGAATAAGGACGAGCTTCCTGACCTGGCTGAAAAATACCAAGTAATGGGCATTCCCAGCCTGCTTATTTTCAAGAACGGTGAAAAAACAGCTCACCTTCACAGCGCCAATGCCAAAACGCCTGAAGAAGTGACTGAATTTTTATCTGAACATATAAGCTAATTCGTTAAACAGCCTTATTTTATGTCGTCAGGCTCTACATGAACATGAACATGAGTGACATCGTGTTCATGTTTTATTTTGTCTTCTACTTCATCCGCCACTCCATGGCCTTCTTCTACTGTAAGCTTCGGATCAACCGTAATGACCATCTCGATATGAACTGTACTGCCTAAATACCTCGCTTTCACATCCTTTAGGCGATGCACATTTTCGATCCTGCCGACGGTCTGTTTGTAAGGCTCAAGATCTTTTAAATGGAAGCCGTCTGTTAAGGAATGTGAAGCGTCTTTAAAGATATCCCACGCAGTTTTGCAAATGATGATGCCGATGATAAAAGCCGTTACCGGATCAATCCACGGCAGCTTCAGCTGGGACGAAAAAACACCGATAAACGCGCCGGCACTTACAAAAGCGTCTGACCTGCTGTCCTTTGCCGCTGCCATCAGGGCAGAGCTTTTAATGGACGCTGCCAGCCTTTTGTTATATAAATAGATGCCATACATAAACACAGCACTGCCTAACGCCGTCCATGCCGCGATAAGATTTGGCGTTTCCGTTGTTCCGCCCGCAATCGCTTTTCCTCCGCCGATTAACACTTCAATGCCGACTGCCATCATAATAAAAGACGCAACAAGAGACGAAATTGTTTCAGCCCGATAATGGCCGTATGGATGATCGCTGTCAGCCGGTCTTTGAGAAATCCGCAATCCTATCAGCACTGCTACTGACGCAACAATATCTGTTCCATTATTTAACCCGTCTGCTCTCAGCGCTTCAGAATGATATAGAATCCCGATGACTAGCTTTACAACAGCAAGAATGACATATGCAAAAATATTGAGGAGCGCCCCTTTTTCTCCCTTTTTCAGATTTTCTGTCCGCTCCATTGAATACCAGCCTCCATTCTATTACATAGTATGGTTCAAAACATGAAAAATAGCAGGACGCGTTCAATGAAGCGGAATATTTCGACAGCAAATTATTGCCCGGGAAACTTTTTGTCGATTTGTTGAATGTTTGTAAATTGGCGAAAGAATAGGACTGTTTTCACCTTTACAGGCGATTGCGGACATTGTATACTGAAGTTAATTGATAATGATTATCAATATCGTTTGATTGGAGGTTGGTGACACAATGACACCTCAGTCTGCAGAAATCAGAAAAAAACAGCTCATTCATCTGTTAATACAGAATGGTATATACAAAAAGTCAAAGCGTCATCTGTATGAATTGTCGCTGACGGAGTTAGAAAGTGAATACAAACATGTCAGGAGGGCGCCGGGGCATGCCGAAGCGTAAAGTGAAAACTTACCAACAGCTGATCCAGGAAAACAAAGAGGCGATTATGGGCAATCCAAAGCTGATGAACGTTATTTATGACAGGATCGACCGCAAGCATCAAAAAAATCTGCAAGAGCAAAACAATACATAAAAAGAGCCGGTAAGGCTCTTTTTTTATGACTCAAACGCTTCAGCCGCCAGCTTGTGTATCACGGCGTCATCCATCGGCGGGTTGTGAAGACCGGCGCGCACATCACGATAATAGCGCTGAAGCGGGTTGGTTCGTTCCAGGCTTTTGGCCCCGACAATTCTCATCGCTTTATCAACAACAGACAGCGCAGCGTTTGTGACGATATGTTTCGCCGCACCGAGCTCGCTGGTCAAGTGTGGACGCCGCTCCGGATCGTCATACAATTGAGCGATATGGAAAAGAAAGTGTCTGGCATTGAGCAGTTCAAGCTCCATTTCGCCTGTTCTTTGCTGTACGGCCGGGACATTCTTGATCGGTCCATTCAAGCTGTTTGGAGAATACTCAGATGCAAATTGCACTGCATAGTCACGAGCAGCTTGAGCCACACCAAGATAAATTGCAGGAATGTGAAGCAGCCAGCCATTCGGCTTAGCTCCGCGAGGCCCTTGAAGCAGTTCCACCAGCTTATTCTCATCAAGCATTACTTCGTTCAGTACAAGGTCATGGCTCCCAGTCGCCCGCATCGCCATCATATCCCACGTTTCTTCAATCGACAAGCCGGGATCATCTTTATGAATGAGAAACACGCCTGTTGTTTGTTTGTCCTCAATCCATGCGGTTACTAAAAAATAATCCAGAGCTTGTGACATCGTCGTAAAGGTTTTTCTCCCGTTCACTGCCCATTTGCCATCCTTTTTGACGGCGTGTGTACCGGGACGCCCTCCTCTTGTCGGGCTTCCGGTTTTCGCTTCAGTCGCCGCCCTGTTAATGACAGCTCCGTTTTGGACTTCCTTGGCAACAAATGCAAATACGTCTTCATCCCAGCTGTTGCCTTCTCCAAGCTCCCCGATCACGCTCAAATGCCAGCCGATGCTAAGAGCCGTCGGAGCATCTCCCCGTGCAAGCCGTTCTTGAAACAGGAGCATATCGTAAACAGAAATGCCCCCTCCGCCATGAGATGCCGGCAATGTTAATGCTGTATACCCAGCATCACGCAGTTTTTGTATTTTCTCTGCAGGAAAACGTCCCTGTTCGTCATCTTCAGCAGCTGTTTGCTGAAATTCATCCGCAATCCGTCCGATTTTCTCCATCCATTGCCGCTGTTGATCGTTTTGTATAAATAATGACATCCGGCAGCCCCCCAGTTTTAATTCCGATAAATTTAATATGTATTATAGATTTCCTGCCATTTTTCCGCAACTGTTAATCTTTTTGTCCAGTATAGAAAAACACGCCGTTCCCCAAGGGAACAGCGCGATTACACAGGATTTGCATCCCGGTCTTGTTTCATGCCGAGATAAATCAGCATATATGTCAGGTAACCCATCGTCATCACCAGGCCGCCAAAGAAAAAGCTTGAGAAAATCGGCTCTTCAAAAGCGGTCACTGCGGCCAACACAATCCAGCTGGCATACAGATAGATGATAAAATAGCGGATGCCCGTCTTCATTTTATATATCATGTACAGTCCCACGAGAGAAAACAACCCAAGCGCGAGCCTGAAATAAACAAGATGTTCAAACTGAAACATGAATGACACAAATGAGAATCCAAGCAGCAATACGATCGGTAAAGCGGTAATAAAGTTCCTCAATCGAGACACCTCCGTCAGTACCTTTAGTATAAACCAAAATATCACTTAATATTGATTTACGTGAGCTGTTTCACAAAAATGTCATTCCTTGCCTTTAGACCCGAACATCCCGTTTACAGAAGCACCACCAGCCAACAACGATGAAGAATATGGCATGTATGATGAGAATGCCAATTGAAAACAATGGCGTCATGCCTGAAAACAACGCTGTCTCTCCGCTTCTGTATTGCGTAAAGTCAGTGTTCGCAAAAAGCAAAAAGCTGCCCCACTTGTTTTCAAACAACTTCATGAGCTGAACAAGTGTACTCGCTCCGTATAAAACGACAAAAGAAACAACAACTGCTACCGCGCTATTGCGGAACAGCGAAGAACAAAGCAGCCCGAATAATCCCATCATTACAGCTTCAAGCCAGTTTGACCCGATCAGCGCCAAGGTGTTGACCAGCAATGTCTTTGATTCCGCAGTCACCGATGTGCCAAAAAACACGAGACCGAATAATAATGCCAGAATGTAGTATGCCAGATACAAATAGAAGCTGACCATCACGACTGTGATTAATTTTGACCAAAAGACCTTTTGGCGTTTAACCGGACGAATGAGCAAAAATTTGATCGTCTTTTTATCAAATTCCATCGAAACAATTGTTGCTGCAATTACGATCGTTAAAGCCTGCAGCAAAATGTTCAGGCTCGGTGTATACGATAAATAGCCGATGAAGTTTTCATCTGTTCCGGCACTGATGACAATCCGTTTAATGATCAATGCCATGAAGAATTGAAAGACAGCCATCAGGATAAGGGAAACCAAAGTGACCTTCCGATTAAAAAGTTTCATATGTTCATTCCAAATTAATTTAGACAAGCTCTTCTCCCTCCTCTTGATGAGCTGTTGTCGCTTTTATAAATTCGTCTTCCAGTGACTGCGTGTAAGGCGTAATGGAAAATACATTCAGATCTTGTCCGACAAGTGATCGGTTCAGCTCCGGTATGTTTTCTTTTGCCACCTCAACTACAATCGCCCCAGCTTGGCACTCAGCTTGATATTGATTGCCTGTCAGCCAATTGAGCGCTTTTTCTTGCGGCTGCACTTCTATAATCGCTTTTTCTGTGGTTTGGCCAGTTCCTTGTAAGCTGACTTCCGCTTTGATCTCACCTTTTTGAATGATGATGACACGGTCGCACAAGTCTTCAACCTCGCGCAATAAATGAGTGGCGAACAGGACAGCTGTTCCTTCCATTTCTGCGAGCTCTTTAATATGATCGCGAAAATCCTTCATCCCCGCAGGATCGAGGCCGTTTGTTGGTTCATCTAGAATGAGAAGCTTCGGCCGGTGAAGAATTGCCTGGGCGATTCCCAGACGCTGGCGCATCCCAAGGGAATAGGTTTTCACCTTATCATGAATCGCTGACGTCAGCCCGACACGTTCCACCACTTCATCAAGCCGTTCATCCGCTATTTTTTTGTGCATATTCGCAAAGTGCTTGAGGTTTTCCCAGCCTGTCAGGTACGGATAGAACTCAGGGTTCTCAACAATCGCTCCAACCGCTTCCATCGCTTTTTCAAACTCTGTATCATGCTGGAATCCGCTGATTGTCACGCTTCCGCTGTTTTGTTTCAGCAGCCCGACGATGATACGGATGAGTGTTGTTTTTCCGGAACCATTTGGACCGAGAAGGCCGATGATTTCGCCCTCCATGACGTCCATGCTGATCTGTTTTAAAATCTGTTTAGACCCAATCTTTTTATCGAGGCCTTCAATATGTAAAATCGGCTCAGCCATAAAGCCTTCCTCCTTTTTCGACAAAAAATAAACAGTGCCTAACATTAGGCACTGTTTGTATTATAGCATTTGTTGCTTCCAAATGTTTGGTTAAACCGATGATGAGCGTTTACTCCGACTGTTTGTTCTTTTCAGTTTCTGTAATGATGACAGGCATTGTCACCTGTTGTGTTCACCACTGTGCGAAGCAATGCCAAGCTCCGATTCCGAGTCTTAATTCCATGCCTTGAACAGGCAGGCCGGCAGATCGAGGCACACTCATTATTCGATTTCAAACTACATTTTATCGCTATTCTCTCGGTGTCCTTTAGACCTATCTTCCTTGTTGGTGACATCCAGAATATCAAGGAGAAACACAAAGATCGGAATCCCGATAATTAAACCCCAAATGCCGAAGAAGTGTTCAGAGAAAATGAGTACTGTGAAGGTGAAAAAAATTGGCAGCTCTGTTTTCGCCGACATCAGCTTCGGATTTAAGAAATAGGTTTCGATCGCATGAATGGCGAATATGACAAGGACAATGTAGAGCACATACATTCCGCCGCCAGTGCTGTAGGCGATAATGCTGAGCGGAATCAGGGAAATGACGACGCCTGCTACAGGGATCAATCCAAGGAAGAACACCATAATCGAAAGCCCAAACAGCTGCGGAAAATGCATAATCCAAAGCGCGATAAACGTCAGAATACAGTTGACGAGCGCAATGATAAATTGAGCCTCGAGCACCTTGCCGAACGTTCTTGCAAATTTGCTTCCGAAAAAAGCAATCTCCTCATAAAAGACCCTCAGTTTGCTCGTTTTAAATTTCGCCATGAATTCAGAAAGCCGTTTTTTCTCAAATAAGAAAAACATGCTGAGAATGAGCGCCATCACGACCTGCAAGCCGAATGTGCTGATATCGGCCAGATACGTATACACTACATTGAAGCCCTCTTTGACATATGAACTGATGTTAATATCTCCGAAGACACTGGTGATCTCATCAAAGAAAGGGATGCTGTCAGGATGATACGCAATATGTTTAATCTGCTTTACCAGCTGCTGGATCTGCGCCGCGACGACCGGATAAAACACAAAGCCCCCGACTGTAAGCAGCACAGCCAGCAACATGTAAAGAAACGTAATGACAACCCGCTGGCTCACGCGGAAGAACTGGCTTACAAACTGCCGCACGACAAGCTCCAAACGATCCATTAGAAATGTGAAAATGAAGGTAAGCAATATTAAGTTGATCATGCTCTTAAATAGATATAACACACCAGTTAACACGACAAAGATGGAGAAACGCCTTACTCCCGGGTGCTGAAAAAATTTAACTAAAGCGGCCATTTATACACTCCTGTTAGGACAAACGTCCTTCATTCAATATAGTATCCATTTGTAAATTATATAACAAAAAAATGCTGAGGTCTCTGTCCTTACCTTAATAATTCTTAAACAATTAAAAAAACGGCCCCATGGATGGGCCGTTTTTTTTCAGACTGCTGTTTTCATTTTTTTCATGCCTTCAACAGCCTCTACGCTTTTTGCTTCATCAAATTCATTTTCGCTTTTGGCAACAATGATCGTGGCGATTCCGTTTCCGATCAGGTTCACAATGGCTCTTCCTTCACTCATGAAACGGTCGACCCCGAGCAGGAGTGCAAGCCCCTCCAGCGGAATGACCTGCAGCGCTGACAGCGTTGAGGCAAGGACGATAAATCCGCTTCCCGTCACACCTGCCGCTCCCTTCGATGTCAGCATCAGAACGAGGATAATCGTAATTTGCTGGCCGATGCTGAGGTCTACTCCAAACACCTGTGCCAAAAAGACAGTCGCCATTGATAAATAAATGGATGTGCCGTCGAGGTTAAACGAATAGCCCGTCGGAATAACAAGCCCGACAACGGATTTGGAACAGCCGTAGCGCTCCATTTTATCCATCATACGAGGAAGCACCGATTCGGAAGAGCTTGTGCCAAGCACGATCAAAAGCTCATCCTTAATGAAGCGAAGGTAATTCCACAGGCTGAATCCGTAAAGCTTGCAGATGATATTTAAAGCAACAAATACGAACAGGAACATCGTAATATAAACAGACATCATTAAGCTTGCCAGCGGTTTGATGGAATCGAGCCCGAAGTGTCCGATTGTATACGCCATCGCCCCGAATGCCCCGATTGGCGCGGCACGCATAATGTAGCCGATAATTTTGAAAAAAACGTGAGAAACCTTGTCGAAGAAATCAATGACGCTTTTCCCTTTTTCACCTAATGCCGCAAGACCCACTCCGAAAAGAATAGAAAAGAATAAGACTTGCAAAATGTCCCCTTTTGCGAAGGCATCAACCATGTTGGACGGAACAATGTGTGTAATAAATTCAATCCAGTCGATTCCCTGACCGCCATTTTGCGTGTATTGTGATACATCTCCCTTTTCAAGCTTGCTGTAATCAAGACCTGCACCCGGCTTCATAATATTGACGACAAATAAACCGATAATGAGTGCGAGGGTGGTGACAATCTCGAAATAGATAAACGCTTTTCCCCCTACTTTTCCAACCTTCTTCATATCGCCCATTTTTGCAATCCCGAGAACGATTGTGAAGAAAATGATTGGTGCGATCACCATTTTAACAGCGTTGATAAATGTATCGCCAAGCGGTTTCATTTCTTTGCCGACATCCGGCCAGACCAGCCCGACAATGACCCCGATGATGACCGCGGTTATGACCTGAACTGTTAAATTTTTAAACAGTTTCATATCCTTCATCCCCCTGTCCTATTCGCCTTTTGTGTCTTTCTTACTAGAATGATAGCGTTTTCATACAGTCTGGGGAAGTTTATGATCATAACGGACATTTTGGTCTTTTTGGTCTCAGGTTTATCCTTTTAACACGTAGCGGTTGACCGGCCGGCCGACTCCGCCATATTGAACGTCCAATTTGATGATCCCGGTTTTTTCTAAGTAATCAAGATATCGTCTGGCTGTCACTCTGGCGATACCGAGCGCCTTGGCAACCTCTTCAGCAGAAAGGGATGCGGTTTGCTGTTTCAAAAAAGCAGTGACTTCATTCATCGTGAAGTGATTCAACCCTTTCGGCAGATCCTGTACGGCCTGCTGCGGAATATTCAGGATCGCATCGAGCTGTTCCTGGGACAGCGTATCATTCGCTTCGATTTTTTGTTTATATTGCTTGTACTTTTCGAGCGCCTGTCTCATTCGCTCAAGCTTAAACGGCTTTAAGATATAGTCAATCGCCCCGTTTTGCAGCATGAGTGAGATCGTTTCCTTGTCTTTTGCAGCGGAGACGACAATGACATCCACTTCAAGCTTTTGCTTTCTGATCTCCTGCAAGGTCTTGATGCCGTCTTTTTTCGGCATGTACACATCGAGAATGACGAGATCCGGCTGTTCTTCTTTAATCAGCTTCATGCCTTCCTCTCCGTTTCCTGCCGTTGCACAGACAGTAACGCCTTTAACAGTTGTAATGAAATCCTTATTGACCTCTTGAACCATCGGATCGTCTTCAATGAGCAGAACCTTCCATTCTTTACGAGCCATGCTGTGCTTCCTCCCCTTTCATTGGAAAAACGATAGAAAAAGATGTCCCCTGCCCCGCATGTGAATCAACTTCTATCGTGCCCGATCCTTTGTCTATGATTTGTTTCACTAGATACAGGCCATAGCCTGTGCCGCCAGTTTTATTGACCGTAAAACCTTTGTCATAAAGGCGAGGCATATGCGCCGGTTCAATTCCGCAGCCGTTATCTTCTATTAAAATAGCAAGGATATCATCTGTTTGTTCGATACTAATGTCAATTCGTTTGTCTTCAGATTGAACGGTTTCAAATGAGCCGAAGGCATTTTCAATCAGATTCCCCAAAAGCACGACAATATCATGCTGATCAACATGCTCGGGAAATTGCTGAAGACTGCTGTTTTCATCTATATGAACAGCAATGCCGAGCTCTCTTCCCCTTCTGATTTTACTTAATAGAAGGCCTGCCGCAGCGTCATTTTGAATCGAGCGGTGCAGAAATTCAGTCACATTTTCCTGCTCAGTTGACGCCTGGAATGCAAGCTGCAAGGCTTTTTCAGATTTCCCCAGCTGGATGAGGCCGGCGATCGTGTGCAGCTTATTCATATGCTCATGGTTTTGGACACGGAGCGCCTCCACAAAGTTTCTGACACCAGTCAATTCCTCTGCCATCTTGGCCGCTTCCGTTCTGTCCTGAAAAATCGCAACGGCGCCGATCACTTTCTTCTTCATGACGATCGGAATTCTGCTGCTCATGATGACTTTTCCGCTGACACGAATTTCTTCATTATAAACCGCTTTGTTCCGCTCCACGATTTCGGGCAGGCGCGAATCCTTGAGAACCTCCCAAATCACCTTGCCGATGAGATCCCCCTGCACTTCAAAGATCTGTTTCGCTTTTTCATTGAAGATCGTAATGATGAGACGATTGTCAATGGCGATCACCCCTTCATTCATCGAGTGAAACGTCGCTGTCCGTTCTTCATACATTCGGACAATCTCATGGGGTTCAAGCTGAAACATTTGTTTTTTGATATGGCGGGCCAGCAAAAAGGAACCAGCAAGGCCGAAGCCGAGTGTCAGCACAACGATGAAGGCGATATCACGCTTTAAATGAAGCAGGATGTCAGCGATCCCCGGCAGCGTTTTTCCGACAAGCACCACGCCTATTTGGTTCAGGTCTTGATCCTTTACCGGATAAAAAGCGCGAACCGCCGTGCCGATCTCGCCCTTTGCTTCAGAGAAATAAATGTGCTCCGCAAACGCTGCCTCCTCGTCTGCACCTTCTGATTTCTTGCCAATGCTTGTGCTGACAGGATGCGTATATCGGATGTGATTCATATCCATGACGACAATATAGTCTGCTTCATTAATCATCCTGATTTCTTCAACCGCATGGCGAACCGCTTCTGTTTGTTTTTTTCGCGCCAAGGCTTCTTTCACTTCTGTCATCTCTGACACCGTCCGGGCCGTATTCATCAGCCGCTTTTTCAGCTCCCGCTCCTCTGTATGCTGAATGTTGCCGATGAGCACAATGCCGCCGATCAAAAAGGAGAAAATGACGAGTATATAGGATAAGATCGTGATTTTCCAACGGATTGAGAGCTTCTTTTTGTTCATCAGCTTCTCCTTTCAGGTCTTTACGAATGTCATTGCCCCCATTATCCTTAACATAGGGGAGGGCTTTTCATGAAGAGTTTGCTTGCATGTCTCGCACTGATGATCGCTGGAATTGCAACCGCTTTATTTATCGGATTCCATGATCATACCGGCAATAAAAAGATTGTTTATGATGACGACCAGGAAGGCCTGCAGGATCAAATCGTGTTTAAATTCAGCCACGTGGTTGCTGAAAATACGCCAAAAGGGCTGGCCGCCAATAAATTCGCTGATCTGGTGAACGAAAAATCAGGCGGGAAAATAAAAATAGAAGTATTTCCGAATGGAAGCCTGTACTCGGACATTGAAGAAATTGAAGCATTGCAAAACGGCGATGTTCAATTTATCGCCCCCTCCACATCGAAGCTCGGCATGCTCTCGCCTGAATGGGGAGTGCTTGATCTGCCGTATGCATTTACAGATTACAACGCCGTCAAAAAAGGGCTGAACGGAAGCATCGGCACACAGCTGTTTGATTCTCTAAAGAAAAACCAATTAAAAGGACTGGCCTATTGGACGAACGGCTTTAAGCAAATCACAACAAATCAAGGGCCGGTCAAAACACCGGATGATTTAAAAGGGCAGGATCTGCGCATTATGCAAAGCGATGTGATTGAGGATCAGTTCAAGCTGCTTGGCGCAACACCTCATCAGGAATCCTTCAATTCTACCTTTCAGCTGTTAGAAAACAATGTAGTCGATGGCGAAGAAAATACAATTTCAAACATCTATTCTAAAAAATTTTATAATGTTCAGGACTATTTGACAATAAGCAGCCACGGTTATCTCGGCTACGCTGTCATGACTGATGAACACTTCTGGAAGGCGCAAACACCAGAAACAAGACGCATTTTGACTGAAGCGATGAAGGAGACGACGGAGTGGAATGAAACGTATGCCGAACAAATGAACAAGGAGCAGCTGGAAGAAATCAAAAAGAATTCTGCTATACATATTTATGAGCTGTCAGATAAAGAGAAACAAGAATGGATGAAGCGTCTTGACCCTGTTTACCGGCAGTATGAGCCCATCTTTGGCCGGGAGCTGATCCGGGAACTGTTGGAGCTGCGAAAAGATTCATAGTTCCCATCTCGATACGCTGTTTTTCGTTTATCTTTCTATCGATCGGAAATATAAAAAGAGATAAACGAAAAAGGAGATGGGTACATGTTTAAGCACACAAAAATGCTGCAGCATCCTGCTAAACCAGATCGTCCAGATCCATTATTCGCTAAAAAAATGCAAGAAATTTTAGGCGGGCAATTCGGAGAAATTTCAGTTGCCATGCAGTACTTATTTCAAGGCTGGAACACAAGAGGAAATGAAAAATACAAGGACTTGCTGATGGATACGGCAACTGAGGAGCTCGGGCATGTTGAAATGATCGCAACGATGATTGCCAGACTTCTTGAGGATGCCCCTCTTGATCAGCAGGAAAAAGCTGCTGAAGATCCGGTCATCGGCTCCATCCTAGGCGGCATGAACCCTCACCATGCGATTGTATCAGGACTTGGCGCCATGCCGGAAAGCAGTACAGGCGTACCTTGGAGCGGCGGTTATATCGTAGCAAGCGGAAACCTGCTGGCAGACTTCCGCGCCAACCTGAATGCGGAATCTCAGGGCCGTCTGCAGGTCGCACGCCTGTTTGAAATGACGGATGACAAAGGCGTCAAAGATATGCTCAGCTTCCTGCTGGCGCGTGACACAATGCACCAAAATCAATGGCTCGCCGCCATTAAAGAATTAGAAGCACAGGAAGGTCCGGTTGTGCCGGGTACATTCCCGAAAGCGCTCGAAAAACAAGAGTTCTCACATCAGCTTATCAATTTCTCTGAAGGCGAAGAAAGCGCCGAGCAAAACTGGCTGAATGAAAAAGCGCCGGACGGAGAAGCCTTTGAATATGTGAAAGAAGCAAAAACGTTTGGAGAAAAACCGGAGTTAAAACCAGCACCGCCTTTTGTTCATAATACACTTCCGGGACGCGAGTAAAGAGACAAGCCCAAAACATGATGTTTTGGGCTTTGATTATGCCTTCAGAACCGTCCAGTCTGGTTCGTACCGGATATCAGGGTTATGTAACAGATCGTGAACGAACGGTTTATCCTCTTCGTACACCGTCACCTCTATCGAAAGAATTACAGCCTTCTGATCGTTTTCCTCGTATATGCTGTCATGTTCGTTCTCCATAAAATGATCATAGGCTTCTCTGTTTTCCCATACACTGATGATTTCTGCGGTGAGCGGCTCGTCTATCGTTTTTCGCCAGCCGCCGGCCTGTTTGATAAAGCCGCTTATATACGATAATGCTCCCCACTGTAACTGCGCTTTTGCAAATGCTTCAGCGTTTGCAGCGTCTACTTCACATATCATCTTTTTGATTAGCATGGCTACTCCTCTATGATGACGGTTTCGGCTTGTTTATGCTCCACACAGAGATTTACCGTTCTGACGTAAGAGCGTGTGCGGTGAACCGTGCCTTTCGGGATCAGCAGGCTGTCATTTGCTTTGAGCACCGCGGTTTCTTTGTCCTTAAAATCGATCAGCAGCTCCCCTTCAAGAACAATAAACAATTCGTCTGAGTCAGGGTGATGGTGCCAGTCATATTCTCCCGTAAACACCGCAATGCGCACGCAGTGGTCGTTGACCTCTGAGATTGAAAAATTGGCGTGCTTTTCTTTGACTTCATTTGCGATGGCGAGCAAGTTTTGTATCTTGGACATTAGCGAAAACCCCTTTTTCACTTATTGTATCTCAATAGCGGCATAAATTGAGAAGATTCCAAAAAAAAGCGATCCAGCTGATGTGCCGGATCGCTTTTTTATTTACAGGTTGTCTGCCTTTATGCTTTTGATTAGTCGTTGTTGCGGGCGTTTCCGCCTTTTGAGCCGATTTCTTGGTAGAATTCTTTATCATGATTTTTGCTTGTTGCCTCTCCGCCTTTTCGGCCGATTTCTTGATAGAATTCTTTATCATGATTTTCGCTAGTGGCTTCTCCGCCTTTTTCACCGATTTCTTGATAGAACTCTTTGTCATGGTTCTTGCTAGTGGCTTCTCCGCCTTTTTCGCCGATTTCTTGATAGAATTCTTTGTCATGGTTTTTGCTAGTGGCTTCTCCGCCTTTTTGACCAATCTCTTGATAGAATTCTTTGTCATGGTTCTTGCTTGTTGTTTCTCCGCCTTTTCTACCTGCTTCTTCTCTGCTCATTTTGTTATCGTCTGCCATTTTGAATTCCTCCTTTAATTGGTGTTGGTTGTTGTATTCCCGCTCACAATTCTTTTAAACAAACAAAACACATTGGGTATGTTTCCACTAAAAAAAGCAGGCGGATCGCGGTGTCCGTCTGCTTTCTGCTATTCCATCTCTCGTTCTGTTTCTTTCAGTCGTTCAAGAATGCGCCTCTTTTTGTACAGCATCATGCCTGTCTCGGTAATGTCGTTTAATGTTGAGCGATTGGCAGCGGCGCCAAAAACCATTCCGGCAACCGGCACCATCTGGAAAAGTTTTTTCCAGCCAAACGTGTCTCGATAGCCCAAAACGACTTCTCGCCAGCCTTGGATTTGAGAAGCGACATTCTTATATGTACGGTCTTGATCGTAGTGTTTTAATTCCTGCAAAATCGATCTTTTGCCGACAACATCAGCCGACGTCAGCTGCAGGCATTTCACAATGAAGACGCGTTCTTTTTTCTCCTTTGGGTCATAGCCGTATGCGACTGCGATATCCTGTAATGTTTTTAGTGATAAGCCAAGCACTGCCGGAATGTCTGCCGCCAGCGTAAACACGCCGCCCACACCGGTTGTCGCACCTTGAACGGTTGCTGCGTTGGTTCTGTTTTTGCCCATTCCTTCCGCAATTTCATCCATGACAGGAAGAGGAGCTTTCCGGATGTCCTCCAGCGATTCAAAGATCTCCCCCGGCAGTTTCTTTTGAAACATCCTGATAATCTGTTTTTCAGATGTCAGGTACTGTCCGCCTGTTTGAACAAAGCTGCCGACCTCATCCAAGAGCTTGCCGATCTTTTTCTGGATGAATTCTGGTGTCAGCTTGTCCAGCAGTTGAAACGGGAGACGGCTGAGCTTTTCCCAAAACCAGACTTTTTGCTGATCTTTTTCCCATTTCTCTATCTCTTTTAATTGCTGATGTAAGTCTTCTTTTCGTTCTGTTGGCACCCAACCCGCACTTCCCTTCCGTTTTTTCTACTATATAGTATACCTTCATTTTTTCGGATGCGTTTTTATTTTTCACCTGCGGGTACCATTTTTATAAAAGGAAAAGGAGTGATGGACATGCCTTGGTCGATGAAGGATTATCCTGCTTCATTAAAAAATCTTGAGAAGCCGGTGAGAAAAAAGGCGATAGACATTGCGAATGCGATGATTGATGAAGGCTATGAGGAAGGGCGCGCGATTCCAATTGCGACAAGCAAAGCGAAGGAATGGGCGGAAAACGCCTCTACAGATGAAATTGATGATTTCCTGACGCATGATGATGAGACAGAACGCGATGCTGATCCAAGCAGCGGCAGCGGCCCCGAGCTCATGAATAAAGCAGAGCATGTTATTAAGCATAAAAAAGGCTGGGCAGTCAAAGCCGAGGGCGCCAAACGTGTGTCTGAAATCAAGGATACAAAGAAAGAAGCGATTGAACGGGCAAAGGAAATCGCGGCGCATAAAGGCACTGAGGTCATTGTTCATTTAGCTGACGGCAGTGTGCAGAGAAAGATTAAAACAGGATCATAAAGGAATATGCTTTTAGGTGTTTCGAAATGATCAGGAGCGGTTATTGATTGGTAAATCATTTATGAGAGGTGATCATGATGCTTAGCTTTTTGGTTTCATTAGTTGTTGCAATTGTTATCGGATTAATTGGGAGCGCCATTGTAGGAAACCGGCTGCCGGGAGGAATTTTCGGCTCTATGATTGCCGGGCTGATCGGCGCTTGGATCGGGCACGGACTTCTTGGCACATGGGGACCGAGCCTCGCCGGCTTTGCTATTTTCCCGGCCATCATCGGGGCAGCCATCTTCGTGTTCTTGCTAGGCCTTATATTCCGCGGGCTGCGGAAGGAAGCCTAGACTCGACTCATTAGATACAGGAGGCATCGTTTCGAACTGAAACGATGTCTTTTTATATGGGACCTTATCCCGAATCCCTACATATCATGTTACATAACAGGGAAAAATTCAGAAGTGTATTTTGAACATTTTCGGTTGACAAGAAACCGGGATGGTCATATGATGTAGATAAAATAATTTGCCTTAAGGAAACTCTTTGTTGTACGGCAAAAACAAACAGAATTCAGGTGAGACATGATGAACAAGGACATCACAGCACAATCTCCCCGTTCCAAAGCCGTCCAAGATGCGCTTGACGGGAAAATCAGAGGATTCAGAGGGCTGCTCCCTTTTCTCGGCCCTGCATTTATAGCAGCCATTGCCTATATTGATCCCGGCAACTTCGCAACGAATATTTCGGCGGGTTCTAAATACGGATATATGCTCTTATGGGTGATCTTATTTTCTAATATCATGGCGCTTTTGATTCAATCCCTATCCGCCAAACTCGGTATTGCGACAGGCAAAAATCTGCCTGAGGTTGCCCGTGAAGAATTCCCAAAGCCTGTCTCGATCGGATTATGGATTCAGGGCGAGCTTGTCATTATCGCAACTGATCTGGCGGAATTTATCGGAGCTGCTCTGGGACTGTATTTGCTGTTCGGCATTCCGATGCTTGAAGCGTCTATTATTGCGGCGATCGGTTCTTTCGCGATATTGGAGCTTCAGCGCCGCGGTTATCGCTCACTTGAAGCCGGTATTGCCGGTATGCTGTTTGTGGTCGTGATCGCCTTTGCGCTGCAGACCTTTTTCGCAAAGCCTGATGCCGTGTCAGTGATGAAGGGCCTTTTTGTCCCGGCGTTTCATGGCACCGACAGTGTGCTTCTTGCAGCGGGTATTCTTGGCGCAACTGTTATGCCGCACGCCATTTATTTACACTCTGCCCTTACACAACGGCGGGTGGTTGGCAAAACTGATGCAGAACGGAAAAAAATCTTTAGGTTTGAATTTATTGATATTTTAATAGCGATGCTGATTGCAGGGGCTATTAATGCAAGTATGCTGATTGTGGCTGCTGCATTATTCTTCAAAAACGGCCTGTTTGTTGAGGATCTTGACGTCGCATTTCAGCAATTCGGACATCTTGTCAGCCCTATGTCTGCGGCTTTATTCGGGATCGGGCTGCTCGTTGCCGGTCTATCCAGTTCGTCTGTCGGCACACTTTCAGGCGACGTGATTATGCAAGGATTTATCAACTACCGCATTCCGCTGTATGTACGGCGTTTTATCACGATCATTCCGCCGATCTTGATCATCGCGTCAGGTGTTAATCCGACGACCGCTCTCGTACTGAGCCAGGTCGTGCTGTCATTCGGGATCGCCTTTGCCCTCATTCCGCTTATTATGTTTACAAGCAATAAACGGATCATGGGATCTCTGATCAACGCCAAATGGGTCACAGTGGTGTCTTGGCTGATTGCTGTATTGATCGTTGCTTTGAATGTGTTTTTAATTGTAGATACGTTTCGATAAAAAAACCGGCTTCTAAAGCCGGTTTTTATTATTTTCGCAAAAGCTCATTGATACCCTTTTTGACAGAAATTTGTTATGATAGAAGAAAAATCGGAGTTTTGATGATGTCAGTATTTATTCTGTTTTATTTGTGGATTGTTCCTATTGTTATCGGCATTTTATGTTCTGTTGCTGCCCATAAGTCCAAGGGAAAAATGAGAGTCGCGCCCGGCATTGCCATGATCGTGCTCAGTATCATTTCCTTAATCACGGCGTTTACGGCCGGACACACAAATTTCCACGTGTTTATCGGCGGCATGTTTTTATTCGGCACCTTCTTGGTCGGTTCTGCTTTTCCTTTCTTCTTCGGGCTGAAGAAAAAAGAGAAATAACCCTATTATGAGAAGAGTTCTGTAAGATTTGATAAGAATAAACATACAAGGACAAATGCATCTCATTGCTTTGAAACAAGATGCATTTGTCCTTTTGTCTGTTTCGAGAATGGCGAAATCAGTTCCTAATACATACACCGATCATTTTATGAATTCAAACATGCTGAAAATACATTTGTTTCCAAAAAAAAAAAAAAAAAAAAAAGGGCTCTTAGGGCCCCTGTTTTTTTAAAATAACCGTTTCAAACTTTTCTTCAGTGACGGCATTTCAAATTTTTGGTTTTCGAAGAAGTTTTTCAGCATGTACTTGCTAAAACCTTTCGCCTGCCCGTAGGTGATTTTGCCAGGCAGCGGCGGTTCGTTTCCAATCATGACATCCACTACGACCGGTTGGTCAGAGTGCAGCGCCTCATGGAAAGCCGGCGCAAGCTCTTCCGCTTTGGTCACTTTGATGCCCTTTGCTCCGCAGCTTTCTGCAAATGCGGCATAGTCGACATTTTGAAGTTTTGTGACATAGTCGATATTGCCTTTGACCTGCTGCTCGTACTCAATCATGCCGAGATTTTCGTTGTTTAAAATGACGACTGTGATCGGGAGCTTATATTTGACGGCGGTCGGAAGGTCCTGCATGACCATAGAAAATCCCCCGTCACCGCAGACGGCGATCGCCTGGCGTTCCGGTTCGGACAAGCTTGCTGCAATCGCTCCCGGCAGGCCGCAGCCCATTGTCGCAAGCCAGCTGGAGACGATGAAATCCTGGTTCGCGTTCATTTTGAAATGACGCGCCATCCAGACTGTCACAGTTCCGACATCTACAGAGAGCACCGCATCATCGGCTGCCGCTTCCTGAAGACGGGCCACGACCTGCTGAGGTTTAAGCGGTGTTGTTGCCTCTGTCTCATCTTTTTCAATTTCGTTCCACCAATGCTGCATATGTTCTGTGCAGGCATTCAGGAATCTTCTGTCTTCCTTGCGTTCAATATACTCTGTCAATTCGCGCAGACCGAGAGCCGAATCGCAGACAAGGCCCGCTGTCACCGGATACCTTTTTCCGATTTTTGCCGGGTCTGAATCGAGCTGTATCGCCGGTGTGTCATCAGGCAAATAATCACGATACGGGAATGACGTTCCGAGCATGATTAATAAATCACATTCCTCCATTGCCTCGTAAGCCGGCTTTGTTCCAATCTGACCGAGGTTGCCGAGAAAATGCGGGTGCTTATCGGGAACAACACCCTTTGCCGGGAGTGTAACAACGATCGGAGCGGCGGCTTTGTCCGCAAATTCTAAGAGCTCCCGTTTCGCCTTTTTCATTCCCTGCCCTGCCAGGATAATCGGCTTCTTAGCGTTATTAATATATTGGGCGCAGGTGACGAGCTGTTCTTTTTTCGGTTCAAGGTTCCCTTCAATATACACTGGTGAAGTATACAAGGGCTCCCGTTTGATTTTCTCCGCAAACAAATCATCTGACACGCTCAATACCGCAACGCCTTTTTTGCTGTAGGCGGTCCTGATCGCCTGATTTAAGAGATCCGGAAGTGATTCTGCGCTATGTACCTCTCTGTTGAACACAGCCACGTCCTCAAACATTTGCTCCAGCTTAATCTCCTGGAAATAGTCCCGTCCGACTTCGCCAGAAGAAACCTGTCCTGCAATCGCCAGCACAGGGGCGCCGTCCGCTTTTGCATCATATAAACCATTTAATAAGTGCACCGCTCCCGGCCCTGCGATTGACAGACAGACTCCGATCTTGCCGGTGAGTTTTGCTTCAGCTGCGGCTGCCAGTGCCGCTACCTCTTCGTGGCGGGTTTGAATGAACTTCAGTTGATTTCTTTCGTGTCTTAATTCTTCAATAAACTCATTTATACTGTCTCCGGGGATGCCGTATACATGATCAACTCCCCATTGCTCAAGCAGCTCTGTCATTACTTGTCCTGCAGTTTTATGTGCCATAACGTATCCTCCTTTTTCCTTTTTTCAATACCACAGGAGAAAGGCTTTAAAACCCGGAGACCTGAATCACTTGCCAAGTCTTCTTTTCAACAGGTCGATCGCCGCGAGCAACCCTCTATCCTTAACGGTGACATTTACATCTTGAGCGCCGTTCTTGAAATCATTGATCTGCCTTTTTCGATTCGGCACCATAAAAAGCGGCAAACGCCCCGGGGAAACCCACTTTAATCCCGCTGTCTCTGTGCCGTCAGCCACTGCTTGTCCGCCTGTTATGCTTCCGAAAAACAGATGCTGTTCATCTTGAAACTTTGGCCTTTGGTAAACACCTATTTTCGCAGAAAGCGCTGCATTGTATCCCGTTTCTTCCAATACCTCCCGCACTGCCGCTTCCTCAGCCGATTCCCCGGGATCAACCCTGCCGCCCGGCAAATCCCATAGAGGGACATCTTTTCGTTTCACCAGCAGAATTTGCTGACTTTCGTTCAATACGATCACAAAAGCACCTTGTGTATACACCGCCATACCTCCTTTTCCCGCAAAAAAGGACCAAGGTGATTCCCTTGGTCCTAGAGCTTTACTTTTTAAAATGATATGGCAGTGTGGCAACCATTATGTCCTTTTTCCAGAACAGCCGGACTCTGAGGAGAAAGGCCGATTGGTTGTGAAGGATGGTGTGCCAGCGTTTTTTCGTTATAAATTGCGGAAACAGCACCATAACGGAAAACTGCTCCTTCTTCGCTTTTGCCTCAACTGTTTCCAAAAACTTATCAAACGGATGGACAAGGCTTCTGTACGAGGAGTGAAGCGTAACGAGACGCACGCCGTTATTAAGCTCTTCCCAGCGTTTTTCGAATTTCTTTTCCTGTTCTCTGTCAAATGACACGTGAACGGCGATCACTTGATCGGACAGTGATTTCGCATAGTGAATCGATTTTTGCACGACGGTGGTGACACCGGCCACAGGCACAATCACAACGGTGCCTTTGATTTCTTCCGGCTCTTTGTCTACGATGCGAAGCTGTTCACCAACCGCTGTATAGTGATTTTTAATCGCAAAAAACAGCAAAACGACGATAGGCATAAAGATTAACACAGGCCATACGACATTAAACTTCGTCACAAACAGAATGGATAGAACCATAAACGATATCAGAGCACCGCAGGAGTTGATCAGCATTTTTCCGATCCAGCCTTTTGGTTTTTGCTTGATCCATTTCATGCACATGCCGGTTTGTGAAAGCGTAAATGGAATAAATACGCCCACAGCATATAACGGGATTAAGTGCTCCGTCTGTCCTCCGAATAAGATAATGAGAACAATGGACGCAAAGCCTAAAAAGATAATCCCATTTGAGAAGCCTAAGCGGTCGCCCCTGACAGTAAACATTCGCGGCATATACTGGTCTCTCGCCAGGTTGAAGGCAAGCTGCGGGAAGGCTGAAAATCCCGTATTTGCCGCAAGGACCAAAATAAGCGATGTGACACCTTGGATGACATAATAGAACACATTCCGCCCGAAGGTTTCGGACGCAATTTGTGAAACCACTGTTTCATCAGGCTTCGGCGCCGTACCATACCCGTACGCGAGCACCGTGATGCCGGAAAACAAGATCGCCAGCAAAATCCCCATCATCGCAAGCGTTCTTGCCGCGTTTCGCGCAGGCGGGTTTTTGAATGCAGGAATCGCATTAGAAATGGCCTCAACCCCGGTCAACGCTGAGCATCCGGAGGAAAAAGCCTTAAGCAGCAAAAACAGCGTAATGCCGGCTACAGGTGTGCCTAGCGGTGTATGATGGGCTGGCTGGTCTATTTGTCCTGTCATGAGTTTAAACAACCCGACTGCAATGAGAACCAAAAGCGCCACCACAAACAGATAAACCGGGTAGGCAAGAATGGATGCCGATTCCGAAAGACCGCGCAGGTTCAAAATCATAATCACTAACACGAGAAAAATAGCGATCGGCACATGATAATCATGCAATGCAGGAAAGGCTGACGTGATGGCGTCCGTGCCGGCGGAAATACTTACCGCTACTGTTAAAATATAATCAACAAGCAATGAACCGCCCGCAATCAATCCCGGTTTTTCACCGAGATTTTCTTTAGAAACGACATACGCCCCGCCGCCCTGCGGATAAGCGTAAATAATTTGCCTGTATGAAAGAATCAGTGCGAGCAGTAATATGAGAACGCCAACCGCAATCGGAATGGAGTACCAAAATGCGGCAGCACTGATTGTTGCCAAAATGATTAGAATTTGTTCTGTCCCATATGCAACAGATGACAGCGCATCTGAGGAAAGCATAGCCAAGGCTTTTAATTTCGTCAGTTTTTGCTCTCCAGCTGCTTGGGATTTTAGTGGTTTCCCAATCAAAAAACGTTTGATTGAATGATACATCGATGTCTTCCCCTTTTAATTTCTCATTTTTCAATTAAAACAATAAAACATCAGTGTCTTGCTCTCACATGTTGATGATAGTCCTTTCTGCTATGATGTCTCTGTATGCGATTTGCATTCAAAAATGAACAACAAAAAACACAGAGGCAAACGGATGCCCCTGTGCCATAACATCGAACACAGGTTTCATTCATCTCCTCTCACGAACGCTTACGAGGTTAGCTGACGGATTCGGGCATATGAGAGTTAGCCCTACCTAAAAAGGATTCACCCCAACGGCAAAAAGCCGTTCTATTGGGTCCCCCGCTCTGATTTCAGATTAAGCGATTTGTTTTCTAAAAGAGATCATACTCCCGTTCCCGCACGTTGTAAAGAGGCTTATTGGCTGAGAGAAAAAAATAAAATGACAGGTTCCACAAATGGAATTTACTTACCAAAAATAAAAAAACAGAGGCTAAAATCGCCTCTGTTTTATTCTGTATCTGTCTTTCTTTTTCTGCGTCTTACGGCAATCCAAATGAACACTGCCGCAACCACCATAATGAGTGCCAGCACACCAATATACATCCATTTCTGGCTATGATCCTGTGTTGGTTGTTCTGCATCGGAACTGTTTGTTTCCGATTTGAGCTGCTGGTGGTTTGTAAACACCTGCTGGCTGTTTGTTTCATTAAGGACGGTTGCCGACTCATCGTTGCTGTTCAGATAACTGATGATCTCTTTTGTGACAGCCGTGCCATCTCCTTTTGACGGTGCAAAGACAGCCATTGTATAGCGTGAATCCCAAACCGATGCTTGGGTAAATACCACTTGTTTTGTCGTCTCATTCAGCATCTCGAAACCAGATACATCAAACGAGCCGTTCTTTTCCTGCGGCACAAGCAGATCTGATGATTTCTCCTTCAGAAGAGAAAATTGATTGATCCCTCCTATGAAAATGAGGTTTCGTCCTTTCGCATCATTTGCTGTAACGTCAGATGATTTCTTTACCGTATATGAATGCTGTGCTTCGCTGCCAAAGGATTCCGTCACGAGAGAAAGCTCCTCAAGCTTCGATTGGCTTACGGTGTCAGGAAGCACGATTAACGTTGTTTGATCCTGGTTTCCGGCGTAAGGAAGCGGCCACTCTTGAAAATCCGCTGAAGGAGACATGCCTTTGATAGCGTATGATAATGTACTGTTTTTATCGATAAAAACCCACTTTTCTTCATCAGTCGTATTACAAGGGTTGTTTTCCTTTAAACCGATCGTGACAAACTGAATATCAATGTAGCGGTTTTTTTGCAGCAGCTTAGGGTCCACTTTCACTGTGACATGATAGAATCCGTTTTTATCTTCTTTTCCTAATTCATCAAGCCGGACCGAGTGCGGCTGGCCGTTGATCATCACTTTCAGTTCTGCAGCCTGAGAGGCTGACTCGTTTTCAGCCGTTGAGGCTTGAATCGTTTCAGACTTTTTCAGTTTAAGCGACAGCTTCGCCGATTGGTTTTCATCTAAAACAGCCGAAGCCGGATAAAAATAATGTGCTGAAGATGTTTTGTCAGCTCCAATTGTGATATCGCCCGCTCCAAAATTCTCAAGGGTCAGCTTATCGCTTTCTTTTTTTTCAGTCTGCTGAAGCTTGCTGATTGAAAGTGTATCGCCGCTGAGCTGGCCTGTATATGTCTGATCTGTTATCACGCTGATTTTTTTAGTGAGCGCGTCCTCGGACGCAGCTTGCGCAAACAAAACCGACTGCTGCTTGCCCTCTGCTTTCAGCACCCGCTCCGCAAGCAGAAGGTTTTCTCCTTTTGCCTGTAGCCCAGCTTGTTTCAACAGTTTTTTCACTTTGCCGTTCCAATGCTTGTCCACGCCGATAACAATCGTCGGCTTATCGATTTTTTTCAGTTCAGATTCCGTGACATACGCAATACTGACACTGCTGTCCACCGTTTTCAAATAGCCTTCTGTTTTAACAGCAGCTTCTATTTCTGCTGAACTTGGGTTATCCGGAATGACGATAGCTGTTTCTTCAGCTGTATTTCCAGATTGGGCGAAAGGATACGGATAATGGTCCAGCGACGTTCCCTTCGCTTCACTGCTGTCAGCAAGTGTCAGCCGGCTGTCCGGATAAATTTTGATCCAGTTGCCTGATGTATCCTGTCTGACGCACACGCCCTCTTTCATTACGCCGTAGAATTTCAGCGATACGTTGTGATAGCCTTGCGCAGACTGGCTTTTATTCAGATTCAGCTTCACTGTTTTCCGTTTGGAATCACCATCAAGCTTTAACGTCTTGACCGGTTCATCATCAATGACAGCCGTTAACGATGATGGAGAAATAAAAAGATTTGATGCCTCGTATTCGATTACCAATTGCTGATTGCCCGAAGAGGCGCCTGCCGGGATCTGATACGTCAGCTCTGCGCTGTCTTTTGATCCATACAGTGTAATCAACTCGCTTGTCAGCACCTGCTGTTTGGCTTGTTCTTGGCTGCTTTTCCCGAGGAGCGAACCACTGACCTGTACGTCTTTGGCAAGAGCCGTTTGTCCAGTCATCGCCAGCAGCATGAAGCTTGTGAGAAAAATCATTATTTGTTTCAAAAAGGTCACCCGCTTTTATGTTGATTGTATCGTTCTGTCTTGTACCATTTGACCTCTTGCTTGAATAAACGGTGCTTGATTTCTACGAATAAAGAGTAGATAACAAGCACAATCCATGCCTGCGAGTATGTGAAGTACATGAGAAATACGATAAAAAAGTTTTGCTTGTTCATTTCTGTTTTTTCAATGCTCAACGTAATCATGACCTCTGTCATAAATAAGAAAAACGCCAAAATCCAGAGAATCATTGCCAAAAATCCAACAGACAAATGCAAATCATAAAACAAATTCACTACAAAAATCGCATTTGACATGATCACGCCAAAGAAAAACAGGAAGTACGTAAAGAAAAAATAAAACAAATCAAAGATAATCCGTTTTCGTTTCAGCTTAAAAAACTGCGCCAAAAATTTGAGCACGACATATTGATTGCCGCGCGCCCATCGGGTGCGCTGGCGCCACCATACCTTCCATGTTTCCGGTTCCTGCTCCCACGTGATGGCGGCAGGGAAAAAGCGGATGTGATAGCCGAGATTATATACCCGGATGGTCAGCTCAGTATCCTCAGCGAGCGCTTTGTCATCCCAGCCTCCGAGCTTTTCGATAATGCTTCTGCGGATCGCGAAGTTGGTGCCTGGGATCGTGGCGATTTTGAACCACTTCCATCTGCCTCCCTGGGCCATCCACTGAAAACAGATCGTTTCGATATTAATAAACCTCGTCAGCAGCGTCTTTGCCGCATTGATGACGCGGAATTTCCCTACCACGGCGCCTGCCTTTTCGTCATTCATCAGGCCGAGCACGAGGTAATACACGGCCATTTTCTCAGGCGTGTTGTCGGCGTCATACACACAGATCACATCGCCGTTCGATTCGGCAAAACCCGAGTTAAGTGCAGAGGATTTTCCTTTTCCTGCATTTGGCGGCTTCGTAATCACCATTTTGATGAAATCGTATTTCTCGGAAAATTCATTGACGATATCACCCGTCCGGTCTGATGAATTATCATTAACGACGATAATCTCCAGCCGGTCCTTCGGATAATAAAGGTTGACCATGGCCTTCAGCGTCTGCCGAATCACAACCTCTTCGTTATGCGCCGGGATGAGGACGCTGACCTTCGGCAGTTCCTTCATATTTTCTCTCCACTTCGGGATATTCCGTTCGAAGGTCATATAGTGGCGAAACCCGCCCTGCATGAGGAACATGTGGTAGAGAAGCATAACCCATATTAAACTTAGCGAGATAAAGAACAGCGTATTACCCAAGGCTTCTTCTCTCCTTAAAAATTCGTTTTTTCAATGTGGCTCTCAAGTAAAACGTATAACTGACAAACATGATGACAAATAAGAGCACAACAGCGGAGAGAATCCATAACGCCTTTTCAAGAGGGGTTTGCCGGTGATGATCGAAAAACTCGTCAATGGCGCTTACGCCGTTTTTCACCTGAATCGTTCCGTCACCGCTTGTATGAATTTCCACTTTATCTGTTTTGACGGTTTGTTTCGTTTTCTTTAAATCAAGCCATTCACTGTCTGGAATGCGTTCCATCTGATCAACCAGCTCCGGCAGATATTTCATCCCAAGGTACGGGTGATAAAATCCTCCGGCTACTCCGCCTTCAAAATCAATCATCTGGGAGATGTGCTCCTCCATCTCACCGAGCGGGTTTTGCTTCGATGTGTCGACAAAGCCGATCGTTTCCGGATAAAGCGTCATTCCGTGCAGCATCGAAGGAGCAGTCACAAACGGAGGTGCACCGGATGTTTTCCATGTTGTGCTGCTGAGCTGGACCTGGCCGAAAATGCTTGTAAAATACTGCGAGGCGATTTGATAGCCATATTCGGACATCGTGTAATGCGGCGCTTCAAACGCCAGCGGGTAAAGACCCGATGATGTCAAATCCTCAATGGCACGCGTCAGTTTTTGTTTTGTATACGTTTCTTCCTTTTCCCGAAATGGTTCGAGATAGCTGTGATAGGCTTGTTCGTTCGGGAAGTCCTGTTCTTTCTCCAAAATGGACGGGGGGTCTTCGGCATTTCCGGATGTAATCGGCTGATCCGCCTTTGCATCCCAAAATTCAAAGCCCTCTCCTGTTTCACTGTAGCGATAAGCGTGAGTATAGCCGTGAACAATGATACTGCCGCCCATGCTTTGCAGCTTCTTCAGCACCTTGACCATCTTCGGTTGATCAGACAAATACACTTTGTCGCCTGTTTCCGGATTCAAATAAACCGGAATGACCGCCAGGATAAAAGGAATATGCCGCTTATGCAGGTATATACCGGCTTGAAGCAGCAATTTTTCATCAGACATCGGGCTGATATCCTCGAGACGCAAATACAATAACGTCGTCCCCGCCTTCTCTCCGAAAGCTTCTCTGAGCTGTTTTGCCACGATCAAATTGTCATTTAACAAATTTGTTAATCCAATGTACACATTCCCTTTTTTTGTTTTCCATATAAAAGAATGTATTGTGCCGTCATCGGCTTTGAAGGTGTAAAGCGCCGTTCCTTTCAGGCCTGATACACTCAGCACGTTAAGCCCGCTTTCCAGAGACACATTGGCCTTTTCCGACCTGCTGTGAACCTGAAACACATTTTCTTTGCGGGCTAATGAAAGCCCAGAAAATTGGTTGATCTGGCCTGCGTTATAGCCAATGGCGACAACCGGTTTTTTACGCCGCTGATAAGAGACAGCAATTTTTTGCTGAGCTTTCTTTTCGTTTGGCCGAAATAAATCACATGGTCTTTCCCTTTGAAATCCGATGCTTCAACGTCTGAATCTTTTTTGACTGTCACATGGGATGTAAAGTGGCCCGCAAGCAAATCGAGCATTTTGACTTGTGACGACTCTTTGCCGTCCAAGGTTGAGTAGATGATGAGAATGCCGGCATCCTGATCTTTCGCTTGCGCAGAAACGGGAAAAGACGCAATAGCTAAAAAAAGAAGCATCATGACGCATAGCAATGTGATTCCTTTATAGTTCATTCATCATCATCTCGTTTTCCAGTTCTTCTAAAAATTGATCAGCTGTTTTGATATCGTTGCGGTAGGGCAAATAGCAAACGTGGAACGTAAGCGACACATACTTTCCATTTTCCAGCTGATATGTATCCAATTGTTTCTTCAGCTTAGTCAGAACGGCCGGCATATGTTCAGCAGGCGTGTGCGTCAGCACGATCCCGATACGCTCGTCAGAGGGACGGAATTTCTTATCCGTTTCCCGAACGCTTGTCCTGATTTGCTGACCGACATATTGGAAGAGGCGGTCCGTTTCTTTTTCACCGTACAAAGACTTAAACTCTTTGAAATAATGCATATGGAGCAGCAAAAACACAAAAGAATTGCCGTAGCGCTCCGCCCGCTTGATTTCTTCTGAAAGTTCCAGCTTCATCCTTTGCTTGTTATCAAAACCAGTCACTCTGTCAACAGCAACATAGCTTTTGATTTCGGATTGAAGCCGTGTTATTGAGCGCCGAAGCTCTGCTGTAATATCGTGGATTCTTCCAGAAATAAAAGAAAACAGCAAAAGCGCGATTCCCCACACGACAAGCATTCGCAGCCCTTCCTCAGCCGGAAAGAGCGATGTCTGTCCAGTCTGGAAAAACATCATTAAGGTGCCGAGAACAAAGAGTACGATTAAGGTCACTGCCAGCGCGTAAATCGGGCCGAACCAGATGCCTGCGGCGATGACGCCAAATGTGATGCAAAGGATCAGAGCACCTTCTGATTGCTGGGCTGACACATAATAAATAAACAAAGACAGGGCCGCGATGAGCCCTGAAAAATAAGCAAATAATTTTTGTGATTCACTGAATGATATTTTCATTAAAAAGCTTCCTTTCGGCTAACAGCGGCAGCAGATTGTCAAATGAATGCGTCTGAGTGCCGCTCATATAGCCTCCATAATACGATTTCACCGGATCATGAATTTCAAAGTCATTCATTCTGTCATATATGGCTTTGATGACAGAACTGTTTTCATGCTGTTTTGTCAAAAACAATACGGCTAAGGCATATACGGATGGAGACTCATATTGGACGGCAGGCTCCTTCGTATCTGCCGAATACCGCCCGTACAGCTTTCCGTTTTTCTGAAATTCCTGCTTGATCCAGTCCGCTAAAACAGATGCTTTTTCATCCCCTTCCGGCAAATGCCAAGCAGAGTAAAGCTGATCAATCAGGTTGATTTCACTATCATATGTGTATTCCTTCGTCTCCGAGCTGTATGTCTTCGGCAGAAAGCCATTTTTTAAAGGAGCTGAATAGAGAACATTGGCATTCCGCTGTTCTGTGTCTTCGTCTATGATTCCATTCTTCTTTAAGACAGCTAAGGCGTCAGGCATGACGTATGAAAGCGTCACATCCTTTGAAGCGGCCTGTGAGTCGTAATAGTCTGTAAATAACCCATTGTTCATATTGTATGTCTTCAAAGACGTGCCGATATCCCTAGCCGTTTGCGCGTAGTCGCTGCGGCCCCATTTTGCGGCGGCTTGGTCAAGAGACAGCATAATTCTCATATCATCTATCAGCGCATTCGTCCCGCTCGCTTGGCCATTTTGAATCTTCCACGTCACCAAGTGATTGCTCATCAGAAATGAATCAGTCAGATGCTGATATTGATCCTGGAAATGCGGTGCGTCATTTTTGCTGAGCAGAAACTCCATCCACAGGCCGAGAGATTCCGACAAGTAAGAAGGCTGGTCTGAAAAATCGGTTTTGATCAGCCCTTTGTCATTCATTAAATTGTGATAGATGAAATATTCCGCCGGCTGGAGCGGGCTGGCATTCACTTCTGTCGCCGACTGATTTTGGGTCTTGTTTCCAGCTTCAGCACACCCTGCAGAAAGTCCGATAGATAAGAAGAATAAGATGACAGCAATTAGTACATGCCTCACAGGCAAATCCCCCTTTGTCGCCTGAAGCAAATCAGACGCTCACAAATAGTTATAGACGAAAATATGACTGCCATGTTACAAAGTACATTTACTATAAAAGAAAAAAATGCAGATTGCTAGCTTTTTTTCCCCTTTTTGAACATTAAGAAAACAGGACCTAAGTCCACTAAAAAAACCTGTGCGATAGGCACAGGTTTTTTTATTATTTATCCAAACCGAGTTTTTTCAGCTGTTCTGCCAGCGCGTTGTTAATCGGCTCATCTTTATTTTGTTTTTTCATATAAGAGGATACGTCCCGTTTGGTAGCACGCGCTTTGTCTTTGTTTTTTCGTTTTTCAAATACAGAGAGCTTTTCACGGTGACCGCACACACACGCAAAGGTTTGGCCCTCGCCTTGGCCGCGAAGCTCCATTCTTTTATGGCAATTCGGGCAGCGTGCGTTTGTTTTTCGGGCAATCGTTTTTCTGCTTCCGCATTCACGATCTTGGCACACGAGCATCGTCCCGCGTTTGCCGTTTACTTTCAGCATCATTTTGCCGCATTCCGGACATGCCGTTCCCGTGATGTTGTCATGTCGGAAGGTTTGGCTGCTGTTTTTGATTTCTTTTACCGTTTGGTGAGCGTAAGCCTTCATATCTTTAATAAAAACAGCCGATTTCAATTTGCCGGCCGCGATCGCAGACAGCTTTTGCTCCCATTCTGCTGTTAAGGCCGGTGATTTCAGATCCTCCGGAACAAGCTGCAGGAGCTGTTTTCCTTTAGATGTGATAAAAATATCTTGGCCTTTTTTCTCGATTAAAAAGCTGTTGAACAGTTTTTCAATAATGTCGGCACGCGTTGCCACCGTGCCGAGGCCGCCTGTTTCTCCAAGAGTTTTGACGAGGCCTTTTTCTTCTCCCTGCATAAACGCGCTTGGGTTTTCCATCGCTGACAGCAAGGTCCCTTCATTAAAGCGGGCAGGCGGCTTCGTTTGGCCGCTTGTTTCCGTTAACGTGCGGACGGCAAGTGTGTCGCCTTTTTGAAGCGCAGGAAGTGTCTGGTCTCTGTCATCCTCCTGCTCATCATCCTCATCCGCCATATCATAAACGGCTTTCCACCCTTGCGACTGCACGGTTTTGCCTTTCGCCGTAAAGGTTTCTCCGCCGATTTCTGCGATGACCTTTGTTTCCTCATATTCGAATGCAGGCATTAATACAGCAAGGAAACGTTTCGCAATCAGGTCATACAGCTTTCGTTCTTTATCACTCAGGCTGCTGAGAACGAGCGGCTCTTCGGTCGGGATAATCGCGTGGTGGTCTGACACCTTCGCGTCATTGACATATCCTTTATGAGATTTAATGCCGCGTTTTTTAATTTGGCTGACATATTGGGCATACGGTTTTACTTCCATGCCTTCCAGACGGTCTTTTAACGTTGGGACGATGTCACTGGATAAAAATCTAGAGTCAGTCCGCGGATATGTGACGAGCTTATGCTGCTCATATAGCTTCTGCAGGACAGAAAGCGTTTCTTTAGCAGAAAAACCGAAGCGCTTGTGGGCGTCACGCTGCAGCTCCGTTAAATCATAAAGCGCAGGCGCAAAGCTTTTTTTCGCTGTTTTTTTCAGCTCAGCTACGACCGCTTGCTTTCCTTCGAGGTTTTTTAGCAAACGGCTTGTTACATCTTGATTGAACGTTCTCGTCTGCTTTGATTTCTTATCCTGCCACGTCAGCGTCATGCCGTCGACTGCAGCACGTATGCCGTAATACGGAACGGGTGTAAACGCCTGAATGTCTGCCTCACGCTTTGCAATCATGGCAAGCGTCGGAGTCTGCACACGCCCGCATGAGAGCTGGGCATTGAATTTTGTGGTAAGTGCACGGGTGGCGTTGATCCCCACAATCCAATCCGCTTCCGCTCTGGCGACGGCAGAATGGTACAGGTTTTCATATTCTTTGCCGCTGCGCAGCTTCTGAAAACCTTCCTTGATCGCTTTATCCGTCACAGATGAAATCCACAGCCGCTTGATTGGTTTTCGGACATTCGCTTTCTCAATGATCCAGCGCGCAACAAGCTCACCTTCCCGGCCTGCGTCAGTCGCGATGACAATCTGATTGACGTCTTTACGGGTAAGCTGGGATTTGACTGTATTGAACTGCTTTCCGGTTTTTTTTATTACCACAAGCTTTAAGGGTTCTGGGATAATCGGCAGATCCTCTAGGCGCCATGATTGAAATTCTTTTCCGTAGCCTTCTGGATCAGCAAGCGTCACCAAATGGCCTAAAGCCCAGGTCACAATATATTGATCGCCTTCGAGATAACCGTTTCCTTTTTTATGGCACTTCAGCACCCGGGCTAAATCCCGGCCGACTGAAGGTTTTTCAGCTAATACAACTGTTTTTGACATGCTTGATCACTTCTCTTTCTTTCGCGCTCATCCTGTTATTATAACAGACTTCGCGCGGCACTCTCTAACCGCGCCCGTTTTTCGTGTCAATTTCTGAGAAAATGACGTGAGTGACGGTTTGCGCGTAGGGCGATGTTTTGTTAATGAAATCTTCTACCGCTTCGAGGCTTTCGGCATTGATTTTCAGCATATAGCAGGCTGCACCCGCAATCCGGTAGCAAAATTCAATATTCGGCAATGTTTGAATATAGCTTTTGAACCGCTCGTAATCCGCGTTTTTAACGGTTGCTTCTACAATGCAGGAAACGGGAAGCCCCAGTTTTTTCTGGTCGACCTCCAGCGTGTATTGCTTGATGATGCCAAACGATTCAAGCTGCCTTACCCGTTCTGTCACAGATGGAGGCGACAGCTTAATTTTTCTGCCTAATTCCCTCATCGACAAACGGCTGTCCTTCTTCAGCTCCTCAATGATATTCAGATCAATCTGGTCAAGTTTCATTTCAACATCCTTCTTTTTTGATTTTGTACACATTATCTCGGGTATTTTTGTAAATGACAAGTACAGTTCCCTAGAAAAGGCATGTAAAAATGAATGTTTTCCGAACATTTTTTGAAAGCTGTCATATGCCCCTCCGGATTGTTTATAGTATAAAATGAAAACGTGTCCACAAGGAGGGCGATTTATGCTGCACACGCCGATTGGAAGACTTCGCACGATGGGTTTTATTGAAGGAATGTCACTCTTAATCCTGTTGTTCATCGCTATGCCGCTTAAATATTGGGCAGGCCTTCCGCTTGCGGTGACAATTGTCGGTTCGGTTCACGGCGGGTTGTTCATTTTGTATTTGCTTGTCTTGGCTTATGCAACCTTCTCTGTCAAATGGCCGCTGAAATGGTCAGCTGCCGGCTTCGTCGCCGCTTTCGTCCCATTCGGAAATTTTTTGTACGACCGCGGATTAAGGAAATATAAATAAGGGAACGCAAAAAAGGCTGGATTTTTATGATCCAGCCTTTTTTATTAAAACCACTTTGTCAGCCACGCGATATAGTAGGCCCCCGGAATAAACATGAGCTGGGCGAGGAGTGTGCCCGCCACCCTTGATGTGACCATTGTGACAGAGGTCCATTTTAAATAGAGATAGCTTCGTTTTCCTTTTGCCACATCATCAGCAAGAACGGATACTTTAGGATCAACAAAAATGGCCAGCAGCATCGTCGCAATTCCGTTGATCAAACCCGAAGCCATGACGGCTGTCGTGCTGCGCTCCGGCGCCAAAAGGCCTGCGTATAAAGCCGAAAGCACACCAATCGTATAAATCGATGTGATCAGCATGTTGATGACAAACAAACGCTTCGGAATCAAGCGCATATGAAATCCTTTTACATATGAAATGGACGGCAGACGCAAATAGGAAAGGGCATTTTTGAATCCTTGTTTCGAGAATCCCTTTCGAAATACTTGAAAAACAGAGCCGCCGCCGCCCGCCAAGTGAATAATCGCCCGTGAAAAAAGAGCAACAAAAGACGGGAGCAGGATAATGCCCAAAATGGTGCCGACTGTTGATCCGAAAATTAAAAAGCGGAACTGCTCCCCTACAATCGCCAGTGCGTTTTTTCCAGCATCATCAATTAAATGCCCGGTAAAGGGCTGCTGCACCATGTTCGACATTCTGGACACGATGACCATGACATTAAACAGGGAAAGCGCGGACGCAATAAATCCAACGCGGGCCCCGGAAAGCCTTGTAGCATAGGCTAAGGTTTCTATCGAGTGAATCAGCAATAAAAAACAAAAAATAAAAAGTACTTGTGTTGTAATGACATGCACGTTATTCTTCCTCCAATTTCATCCTAGAGATAAGACTGGAAAGAAGACAAGGAGGTTTCAGTACGATGTGTTTTTTGCAATAAAAAAACCGTCCGGCGTACGCCGGGCGGTTTGTCTTATTCTTTTCTATACGCAAATAAAGATTATATCATCCGCCAAGTCAGGCGGGTTAGATTCATAAAGCATTGTTCCGAAGAATCATTCTGGAAAGTAAACACCATGGAAATTTCTTGAACACAAGACAACGAAAGCCCTACCTCTCAATCGTCACTGCGGCTCCGAAGCCGCGCCGGTGTGAATTGTAAAACAAAAAAGTCTTTTTTCCATCTCATCGTTAGGGGCGATTTGTTATGAAGGAAAAGAATAAGGGCAGCTGGTTATGCTGCTTGGGAAGCGGTAAGCTTCTCTCTCAAAACAGAAAAAAGAAGTTTACTTTCTTTTTTATTTGCTTATTTTTCTTACTAGCTATTCATAATAACATATCGCCCTTGAAAACACAAATTTTTTATAGTTCGAGTGAGACCGGCGTTTTCTCCCCGGCATTCATCAATCTGATATCCTCCGGTTCAATTTCAAGAATCACCAGATTCGGATCATCCTTGCCGTCAAACCAGCGCTCTAATTTGGAACTCCATATTTTGTCCTTGAGTTCTGCCGAATTGTTGATTTTGGCTTTTCCGGCAACTTCGACATATGCGTCGCCAAAGCCTTCACAATCATAGCCTAATAAAATGTGGACATTGGGGTTGTTCTCAATTTCTTCCGCTTTATGAGTTTCCTTGCTTGTCGGTGTGTAAATCGTCAGCCCGTCATGGAAAAAAGTCATGTAGCGGGAATGCGGTTTGCCCTTTTGAACTGTTGCGAGCGAACCTACTTTATGGTGATCTAGAACATCAAGCACTTTTTGTTTAATGTCTTGCTGATTCATCTCTAATCACTCCTTTTTAACGTCTCCGCTGTTACTTTTCCACATCCGGGGAAGATTTAAACAAGAAAGTGTGCTCTTTATTTTTCACCTTCCCATTCACGCTTTAACAGACTGTAGTAGACGAGGTCGTGATGCATGCCGTTTACGTATAAGCCGTCCCGTGCCCTGCCTTCCTCTAGAAACCCGAGCCGCTCCGGAACCGCTCTGCTTTTTTCGTTTCCGACAGCCGCACAGATCGCCACACGATTCAGCTCAAGCTCTTCAAAAGCATACGTAATGAGTTTTCGGCAGGCAGCTGTAATAATGCCTTTCCCTTCAAATTCTTTGGCAATCCAATATCCGATTTCCGCCTTACGATTCACTTGATCAAGGTTATGCAGGCTGATCATGCCGCATAGGCTGCCGTCATAAAGGAGCCCCGCCTCAATTCCGTTCAGGTCGGCATACTGGCGCCGCCAATCTGGAATGATGGTTTCTCGGTACGTTTCAGCGCTGCTTGGATTTTCCGCAAAAAACAGCCACTTGCCAAGCCGCTGCTGATTTTGGATAATGAGTTCGGCCAGCCGCTCCGCATCCTTCGGCTCCAATAATCGGATGGTGATTTGCTCATTTACCTTGCAAGTGAACATTGCCTCGCCCTCTTTCCTTTTTTACCCATTATAGCGATGATTCTATTTTTTTCAATACAAAAAAGGATGGGCTGTTAAGCCCATCCTTATATTCGTGGATCGGTAAAGATATCATGTTTATCCGTGCTCGTCGATGACATCTCCGTCACGACGGCACCTTCTTCCCCGGCCTGGAACCAATGCTTTGTATTTGGTGGAATCGTGTATTGCCCGCCCGGTTCTAGCTCAATTTCGTGCCAAACCGTATAGTGTTCTCTGTCTTCCTGAGGAGGGAGAACTTTTGGAAGCGGCGTTTTTTCTCCTTCTACGTAAAGATACACTTTTCCGTAGCGGCAGCGGAAGGTCTCCTGCTTGCCTTCCTGGCCGTCGACCGGCGGATGGCGGTGTTCCGGGCAAGTCTGTCCCGGAAACAGCACCAATTCCTTTGAACAATAACGGTCTGTATTGACGTAGACGAAGAGCTGGAGCCCGACTTTTCTTTCTTTTCCTAAGCCGTAATCCATCAGCTGGATTTGGTCTACTTCCTCGTCCGTTAATACAATCCCTGCTTTTTGATAGTAGCTGTTCACTTCTTCTTTCGTGATGCCCATATGTCTCACTCCCTCTTATGTCGTCACAAAGTTTCCGCCGTTGACATGCAGGGTCTGTCCTGTCATGTAAGAGGACTCATCTGATGCCAGGAGCACATAACAGCCGACGTGCTCAACAGGCTGTCCAGGACGGCCCATCGGCGTATCTTGCCCAAATTGAGCAACTGTTTCTTCAGGGAACGTAGCTGGGATTAGTGGCGTCCAGATTGGACCCGGCGCGACTGCATTTACACGGATGCCATCTTTAACAAGCGCCTGCGCCATTGTTCTTGTAAAGGCGTTGATCGCCCCTTTTGTCGCTGTATAATCAATCAGTGTCGGGTTCCCTACGTACGGGTTGATGGATGTCGTATTGATGATGGCGCTGCCTGGTTTCAGGTAATCAATTGCTTTTTTAGTCAAATAAAATTGAGAATAAAAGTTTGTTTTGAATGTGCGGTGAAGCTGTTCGCTCGTAATATCTTTGATGCTTTCCTTCGGATGCTGTTCACCTGCATTGTTGACAAGGATGTCAAGGCCGCCTAGTTCCTTGACCGTTTTTTCAACCGCTTCATTGCAGAATTCCTCTTCACCTACGTCACCAGCAATCAGCAGGCATTTTACGCCTTCTTGTTCAACACGTTTCTTCGTCTCCTCAGCGTCTTCATGCTCATCCTTATACACAATGGCGATGTCTGCGCCTTCCTTTGCGTAAGCGACGGAAACCGCGCGTCCGATCCCGCTGTCGCCGCCTGTAATAAGAGCTACTTTTCCTTTTAATTTGTCTGCTCCTTTATAATCCTCGTACTCATACACCGGACTTGGATTCATTTCGCTTTCAATTCCCGGCTGGCGACTTTGAGTTTGTGCCGGCAGTTCTTTTGGATAATTTGCCATGATGATTCTCCTCCTTTGTTTTCATGTCTATTTGTTGTGTACCTCACACACTCTTTGGATAAACATGGCTTGGCACCTTCGCATTGCTTTATCAGAAAAATGTTTCACATGGAACGCTTGGAGGAAATAACTCAAAAAGGGGGTTGGTTGCTGAATGATTAACATGCTTTCTAGAAGATTCAGCAGGCCAAAGGGCGTCATCGGCATGATTGCCGGGTACATCATGGCTGCTGAAAATCAAACACTGAATCAATGGACAATCGATCAGCTGGATATCACGCGCGGGGACAGCATTTTAGAAGTCGGGTTTGGCCCGGGATACTGCATGCAGCAGATGCTGAAACGCGAGAAGGATGTTCATCTTCATGGGATTGATGTGTCAGAGGCCATGCTGAAGCTGGCCGCCCGCAGAGTGAAACCAAAGGGCGTACGCCTGATACAAGGAAGCATCGAGACATTTCCTCTCCCCGCCTCGTTTTATGATAAAGTGATTTCCGTTAACAACTACACCATTTGGAATGACCAAACAAAAGGCATGAAACAGATTTATCGGGCATTAAAGCCAGGCGGCAAAGCAGCCATTACGATGCAGCCGCGGGAAGCGGATGCCAGTCCTGAAAAAACCAAATCATTTGGAAGACAGATGATTGCTGACTTCAAAGCAGCCGGCTTCGAAGACATTGATATACAATTTAAGAATATTAAGCCTGAGCTTTCCGTCTGTGCAAGTGCAAAGAAGCCCGCCACATAAAGTGGACGGGCTTCTTCTTTTATGAATGTACAGCCTGATTGCGCAGGGCGTCTTTTTTCACCTTGCCAAGGTTGTTTTTCGGCAGTTCGTTAACAAATTCAACTTCAGGTATTTTGTAAGCGGACAGGCGTTCTTTACAAAATGCGATGACATCCTCTTCCGTGATGCGCTGGCCGCCATTTTTCACGATAAAAGCTTTCGGTTTTTCACCGTAAAGCGGGTCTGGAATACCGACCACAGCCGTTTCAAGGATTCCCGGGATCTGCTGGATAACTTCTTCAACCTGATCAGGATAGACGTTATCGCCTCCGTAAATAATGACATCCTTGTAGCGTCCCGTGATGAAAATAAAGCCATCTTCATCTACATATCCTGAATCTCCGGTTCTAAACCATCCATTTTGCAGCACTTTCGCTGTTGCTTCAGGATTGTCTTCATAGCCTTTAAATAAGAATGGAGTATGAACAACGATTTCGCCGATTTGTCCTTGAGGAAGTTCTTCTCCAGTCAGAGGATCTTCCACTTTGACTTTAACACCTGCCACAGGTTTTCCTGCAGATGCCGCTTTATCCATTCCCATATCAGGCGTCCATGTGCTGATGCCCCAAGCCTCAGTACTTCCATAGCCATGCGCAAGCGGAATGCCAATATCAAGATAGCGGCGGATTAGGCTGCTCGGCACTTTTGTTCCGCCTGTCATTAAAATAACAAGCGAAGATAAGTCAGTTTGGTGCGTTTCCCACGCCTCAAGCAAATACGTGTAGAACACAGGAAGAGCCATCACGGTCTGAATTTTCTCTTCTTCAATGACCTTCAGCATGTGAACAGGATCTTGATCCTTTGTAAACACAAAGGTTGTTTCTGCAAACGTTCCAAGCATGATGCAAATGAGCGCACTCGTATGATAAATCGGATGGCACGCGAGAAAACGAAGGCCCTTCATGCGTGCTATTGAGCTGTTGGATTTTTTAACGTATCTGTATATGCCGCCATGTGTAACCATGCATCTTTTCGGGTTACCCGTTGTTCCAGATGTAAACATCAGAAGTGCTGTATCATCAGGGGAAACCATTTCCGTCTCTGGCAAATGATCAGGACCTGCAAACAGCGCTTCAAATTCAGCAGATGTTTCGTAAGCTGTTCCTGTTTCCATTGTTACACACAGTGAGGACAATTCAGGAAGAACTTCATCCAGTGTCTCTTTAAACTCCGCTCCGTAAAACATTGCTTTCGGTTCACTTGCTTTTAAAATGCCTGTCATTTCATATGGTTTCAGCTGCCAGCTGACAGGTACGACAACAGCACCTATTTCAAGTGCGGCGAACATAACAGTTGAGGCGGGATGGCCGTTTTTGCAAAGCAATGCAACACGGTCGCCCTTTTGAATTCCTTTTTGAAGCATGGCATTCGCCAGCTGATTAATCCGTTTACGGTAACCTTTATATGTCAGTGTATGGTCTCCGCTTTTTACAGCCTCTATATCTTCGCTATTCGGCATGTCATGCAGAATCAGATGCTGTAATGTTTCCATATCGTCATCTCCTATATTCTCTTGAATCTTCAATAATTTGTTAGATTTTCTTCCTTACCTCACCCATTTTAACCCAAAAAAGATAACTTGTAAAACTATTTCATTTTGGAATTATTCCAATACTGAATGATAAAATAGTCCCACATTTTCTTATTTTGTTCCCCGTCCAAAGAAAAACACACGCCAAATTTTTGACGTGTGCCATGCAGGATTACAGTATGTTTTTTTCTTTCATCCATGTGAAAAATATGCGGTTTAACCGCTGATACAATTCTTGTTCTCCTTCTTCCTGAAACCCCGCCATGCTTTCTCCGCTCTCGATAATTGCCGAGCTGATCGCGCTTAAAATCTCCGAGCCTTCAGCAGATAATGAGCCAGGCGCCATCATGACGAGAATGCGTGTCATCCTGAGGGTATTTCCGTCCATGCCATCCACTTCATAGGAGGTGCTGAGATCAAACATTTTGAAAAAAGGCAGGACGATTTCATCATTTTTGAGATGATAAAGCGCCATGTTTGTTCCGGGGATTCCCAATCCCCCTTGTTTCTCCCGCTCAGCCAGGCAAACCGCGGCTTTTTCCGGATTACGGATCAGGCCATCCTTCTTCAGCAGTTGAAAAAGCTCTAGCAAAAGCATGCTATGGTCCGGGTTTGTTTTGAGTTGAGCTAGCGTAAAATGGCGCAGAACATCTTGGATAACCTCCATATACCGCCCTATGCTTTCTGCCGCCTCCAGCATGTCAGGTACATCAGCTTGCTGCGCCTCTTCCTTCGGGCTTCTTTTTTTGTTAAGTATAAGGGGAATCTTCCGCTTGATATACTGCTTGACCTGGTTTGCGTCTTCCTCATTTAATAGCGGGCTGACCATGATGTAATCAATGTTTTCATAAGGAATCGGTACAGTGGACACAATCATATCATAGGCTTGAACATCCTTCCCCTTTAGCTCGATCAGAGATGACATATCAAACGATTCAATTTCCGGCAGCTCTTTTTTCAGTCTGGAGGCAAGCATTTTCGAGGAGCCGATCCCGCTTGAGCAGACGACAAGCGCTTTCACTTTTGCTTCTTCTTTTTTGATTTCAAGAGCCGAGCCAAAGTGAAGAACGATAAAAGCGATTTCATCATCAGAAAAGGACATGCCCGGAAAATACTTTTCGACGCCTTCTTCGATCGCCATATAAAGCAGAAAATAATCGCGCTTGATCTGTTCCTTCATCGGATTGTATATCTCAATATTTTCTTTTATGCGGCTGACGGCCGGCTCCAAATGGGCAATCAAGCCTTCATATAAAGAGTAGTTTTTCGTCAGATCCATTCTGATTTTGTCTGAAATAAAAGCAATGAGCCGCTTTGTTTGCAGGGCTGTTTCCAGCTCAATTTCCTGCGCTTTGTATTCTGTTTTGTATTTTCGATTGGCGCTTCGAAGATGGATTGTAATATAGCCGACCTCCGCCTCTGGAATCGTCACGCCGAAGGCACGTTCAAGCTCGCCCGCGATTTCAAGAGCCGAGCTGTATTCCTTCGCATTCTTCAGTTCCTCAAGCTCATTTTGCTCCATGGTGATGGTTTCCCCAAGCTTAATTCGTTCGATCGCATACGTCAGATGGACGACGAGCGCTATATAGGAGCTGTCGGACAATGAAAAAGCGATTTTTTCTTTGAGCTGAAATAAGATGCGCTCCATTTTTAGCAGCTCACCTTTGCTGACAACCCCGAACATTTTCTCTGAAGAATCGGCTTTTCCTTTGATGTTTAATTCAACCGCTTCCAAAAACATTTGGATGTCGAGACGGTTCACAATCAAGTTGCCGACAATTTTCCGTTTCGCATTCTCCGGCCCTATGAGCTGGATGCCAAAACCTCTTTTGCGGATCAGTGTCAGTCCGAAGGGAGAAATCCACTTCTCGAGCTCATCTAAGTCATAGCTGACCGTGGCATTCGTCACCTGGAGATCATGAGCAAGCGTGTACAGTTTGACGGGCTCCTGAGACTCTAATAACGAACAAAGAATGAGCAGTTTCCGTTCGTCGGCGCTGTATTCATGCTGTTCATATGATAAATCAGTAAGCAGCTTTTGTTTATCCTCGGGACTTCCCACTGCTTTCAACCCTTTACCGGGCTGTTTATCTAACGTAAGCCCCACGGTTTCCATCAGCGGTTTAATTGATTTGAGTTCCCTGTGAATGGTTCTCGTGCTGACTTGCATCAGCTCAGCAAGCTCAGTTACGGTTATATATCTGTTTTGTAATAATAAGTGCTTTAACAGCTTTTGTTCTCTGGCAGTCATATACATAAAAAAGACCTCCTAGCCAATCTTGATGTGCGGATGAAGTCGCAAGGAGATGCAGTAGAGGATATAGAGAGGTTTCCTTTTAATATAAAACGCTTTCAAGAAAGAATCAATCACTTATAAATGGTAATTTGGCACTAAGCGGTGTGACAATATTGAAAAAGCATCAGCTGGTAAGCTGATGCTTTTTATGGAATATCGTAACCCTGTACGGCTGTAAAAATGCGGAACCATTGATCCTGGTCAAGCTTGTATGACAACGCATTTATCGCGGCGGAAATCCGCTCGCGCTTTCCGCTTCCGACAATCGGCATGATGTCGGCCGGATGCGTATACAGCCATGCGTACATCACCTCGTCCAATGAAGCGGCGCCAATCTCTGCTTGAACGGATTCAAGCGCCGTGCGGACACGCCGGTCTTTTTCCGTGTCACCAGTGAAAACTTTGCCGCCTGCCAGAGGCGACCAAGCCATCGGCGGAATCCGTTTTTCCTGGCACAGGTTCAAAGTGCCGTCGAGCATATTTTCTAATTCGTATGCGGAAAGCTCAATCTGGTTGGTTACGAGCTTCTCAGGCAAATATGATTCCAGCATCCGATACTGGTGATCTTTAAAATTTGAAACGCCAAAGTACCTGACCTTGCCAGAGCATTTCAAGGCCTGAAACGCCTCTGCTACCCCCTCCGGATCCATGAGCGGGTCCGGTCTGTGAATCAAAAGCATATCGATATAATCCGTCCTAAGGTTCATAAGCGATTGCTCAACGGATGCCAAAATATGCGATTTGCTTGTGTTATAATGATGCGATCTGTGAGCGGGCCGTTCAGGCGATTCAAGAACGATACCGCATTTTGTGACCAACTCTATGTTTTCTCTTAATCCAGGTGAAAGGGCAAGGGCGTTTCCAAACAGCTTTTCGCACGTATAGCCTCCATAAATATCCGCATGATCAAAGGTCGTGATGCCGTGATCGATACACCATTCAATGAGGCTCAGAAGTTCAGCATCTGAATAGTTCCATTCATTCAGCCGCCAAAGCCCGTGTATGACTCTTGAAAATTGAAGATCCTCCGCCAATTGAATACGCTGCATGCAAAATCCCTCTTTTCTTTGTATAAACCGGGTTTTGCCCCTTACTAGTTCATTCGGCCTCAGATCCCCTTTTTCCTTTCGCTCCTTTTAAAAAGACATTTTAATTCGATTGAAATTGCTTTTTCGCTTTCTCAACGACATAGTGGCTGCCGCCGCGGTCCTGCACATTTTGGATCATCATGGCGACAAGCAGGTCTTTGTTTTTGTAATCGTAGCCGACAAACCAGCCATTTTCCGTGCCGTCTTTATCATCTTTTGATGTTTTCAGCTCGGCTGTTCCTGTTTTCCCGGCCACTGTGATTCCTTTCACGACAGGCTGATACGCTGATCCGCGCTCATCTTCCACAACGCCTTTCAGACCTTTTGTAATGTCTGCTGCTCCTTCCTTGGTGACCACTTGCTTGTGCCAAACATCAGCTGTTTGTGAATCTTTTTTGATCAGCGTCGGTTTGACAAGGTCTCCATTGTCAACAAATGGCGTGTAAGCAGTTGCCAAGTGAAGCGGAGACATTTGCATTTGCCCTTGTCCGTAGCCTGTATCCGCAAGCAAAATGTCTGAATCAAGCTTGTCATTTGCAATAGACGATTTCTGGATCGGGAATTCGTACGGAACGTCCTCTGAAAAACCGAATGTCTTCAAGCCTTTTGTGAAGGTGTCCGCTCCCATATCAAGCGCATTCTGGGCAAAATAAATATTGTCTGACGTAATAAGGGCGTTTTCCAAATCGACTTGTTGAAGTCTCTCAGACACACGTGTCACTGAATAGCCGCCCCAGCTCGAATCTTTTTGCCACTCCTTGCCTTTGATTGTTTTCTTCTCATCGGCTTTAAGGGTGCCGTTTTTGATTCCAATAGCAGCCGCAATCGGTTTAATGGTAGAACCTGGCGCGTATGTCTTATTGAATTTCGCTGAAAACGGGTTGTTTTTATCTTTGTTTAGCTTTTTCCATTCCTTATCGCTCCAGCCGAAAATAAATCCGTTTGGATCGTAGGAAGGCGCGCTGACAAGGGCGAGTGTTTCGCCTGTCTTCGGCTGCAGCGCGACTGCCGCCCCGCTGTCATCCTTCAGTTCATCATACAGCTTCGTTTGCGTTTTGATATCAATTGTGAGGTGAAGATCCTCGCCGTCCTTTGCTTTCTTTTCAGCGATGACTTCCCCGGTTTGCGGCACGTAGATTTTCCAGCCAGTTGTGCCTCTTAGCTTGCCTTCATACACATTTTCAAGTCCGGCGATACCGATGTTAGACGTATCGCTGTACGTTCCTTCTTTCTTTTTCTTCAGTTCTTCCGCTGTAATGGCGCGGACATAGCCTGTCAAATGGGCTGTCTTTTCGCCATACGGATAGTAGCGGGAGCTGACATTCGTTCTTGTTACGCCTTGTAATGACGTCGCTTCAGAAACTAATTTCTCCTGGTCAGGCTTGACCTTTTTGAGCGGCACAAACGAATCGTCTTTTACCCAGCCTTGATCCAGCTTTTTCTTGATGTCGTCTTCAGTCAAATCAAGTTTTTTGGCGAGTTCTTTTATAACTTTCTCTTTTTTATCGCCAAGCTCTCCGGGAACAATTCCAATTTCCGGAACATCTGTATTGACAGCTAAACCTTTTCCATTTTTATCGTAAATTTGGCCTCGTTTCGGTTCAATGCTCATAATTTGCACGGTTTTGTCGTCAGCCAGCTGCTTGAAAATAAACGATGGGTCCCAATCTATATTCCATGACTCCTCGTCATCTGTTTTTTCTAATTTCAGCACAGCAGTATTCTTGAAGCTGACTTTGCCGGCATTTGTGTTCATGCTGACTTTATACGGGATATGTTTCATTGTCTTGTTGTCTTGATCGTCCTTATCTACTTCTCCCGCAGTGACTTTCAAATTTTTTACGCCGGCCTGCTCATAGATGGCTTTATACCTGTTGACGAAATCTTTTTTGGAGATTTCTTTTTTGACATCTTTAGTCAGGCTTTGATACATGTCATCGAATTGCTGATCGTTCCACTGTTTCACGAATGCTTCCATGCGATCCTCTGGTGAATCTGTTTTGGAGCATCCGATTAACCCAATCAATCCGACGCATAGAAATACTAGTAGAATACACTTTTTTAACATGACTTTCCCCTGCCTTCCACTTGTTATTTTCTCTTAATTGAATTGGTGCGTGCAAGATTTTTTTGAAAATGAAGGAAAAGTTCACCGATTTTGCAGAAATCTCCTATCGTTTGCTGTAGACTATTTGAAAAGACAGAAAGAAGGGATCGCATGGTCAGAGAGGCAGCAATGCTTCACATTAAAGAAGGCCTTGAACAAGAGTTTGAGGATGCATTCCGGCAAGCGGCGCCGATTATTTCCGGCATGAAGGGCTATATCACGCACTCGTTATCAAAATGCATGGAGGAAACGCATAAATATCTGCTTCTTGTGGAGTGGGAAACACTTGAGGACCATACGGAAGGCTTTCGCGGTTCTTCAGAGTATCAAGAGTGGAAAGCCTTGCTTCATCGGTTCTATACCCCGTTCCCGACGGTCGAGCATTTTCAGGATGTGTAATAGATTTATATAATATGAAGTGTAAAACCGATAAGGGAGACAGACCATACAAAAACGGCGGTATAAATATTAAAAGCGCCTGAGCCGTCATTTTCTTTTTTGCGCTCTTCAAGCCCCTGCATAAACATGACCGCACCAAGAAAGACGAGCATGACCGATTGGATTACAGAGGTGTGTTCCGTATAGTTAAAAGCAATAAGCGCCAGTATAATAATGATAACCGCAAAAGACATTTTAAAAATCCGAAACAAAAGGACCATCCTTCCTTATATACGAAATATTGAACGTTATGGCTATATTTGCCTACGCCCTCCATTATTCTAGCGCACTTTGTTTGTCTGTAGAACAGAAGACAGAGAATTTTAAGTTTCTTTTAATATTTCGATCACACATAAAAAACGCGCCTGTCATGAGGCGCGTTTTCTATGAAACTGATAATTCTTTATAGCCTAGCTTGTGAACGGCTTCAGCCATCGCTTGATAGCCTTTGCTGTTCGGATGGACACCGTCAAAGGACAGATATTCCTGTTCTTTGCCTTTGAAGATGCTATAGGCATCCGCGATTTTGACATGGGGTGCTGATGCAAGTGTTTCTAAATGTGAATTAAACGAAGTGATCCATTTGCCGGCGATATCAATTTCGGGAAACGGATTGTATAAGTTGAACACACGAATGGCGTACGGGGAAGGATTTTCTCCTTTAATCTCGGCGACTTTGGCAATCATCTTTTCAAAATTCTCATGGCAATGGGCGGATACACGGCTGAAAATCGTTTCATCCTTAGAGGTTTGGTAGGCTAAGACCGAATCGATGAGATCGTTTCCGCACCCTGTGATCGTTATCATATCAGCATCTCGAATACATTTTTGCACATAGGGATATGACAGGAGTCCCAAAATCTCTTCTGTATTCAGACCTGATCTGGCAAATATGTTTATTGCCGTTCTTGTTTTCAAGTCAGCTTCCATCATGTCCCCAAAACGCTGGACGAAGCCGGGTGAAAACAGCCCGGAGCCTCTCCCTGTCGTCAAGGAATCGCCCAGAGCTGTATATCGAAGCACCATGTTCTTTCCTCCACTCTTGAACGTCGATACGTTAATGTACGCAGCAGAGAAAAGATTGGCTACTTATGTATATCCTATTTTTCTTGAAATCTGTAAAGCGGCGTCCTTCACCTTTTCTGTTAAATAGGGCAGCCTGTCTTCTGTAAATCTCGCTTCAAAGCCTGCAATGCTAATGCCGGCTGCCACCTGGCGCTCATGGTTAAAGATCGGGGCGCCGATCGCCGCCGTATAGTTTTCGAGCTCTGAATAGCTGACAGTATAGCCATTTTGCACAGAGGCATCAATCTCCTGAAGCAGTTTTTCGGGATCGGTAATCGTTCCGGAGCCAATCGAAATGAGCTCGGTTTGTTTGATGTATGCTTCGATTTCTTCACGGGGAAGAAAGGACAGAATGCTTCTGGCGCACGCTCCCGCGTATAGGGGGGAACGCCTGCCGATCGCCGTATACAGCCGCACAGTCTGTGTCCCTTCTATTTTCTCAACGTATATCGCTTCATTGCCGTCCCTCATGATCAACTGCACGGCCTCATCCACTTCCCGGCACAGCTCTTCCATCACCGGTTTCGCTATTTTTCTGATATCCAGCCTGTCAGCGACAAGCTGTCCGAATTCCAAAAACACCAATCCCAGCGAATAAGCGCCGGACGCATCCCGACTGAGGAACCCCATTTCCTCCAAGGAGCTGACCATCCGGTGAACAGAGGTCTTCGGCATTCCCGTCAGCGACACCAGTTCACTTAAGGTTAGGCTTGGTTTATGCAAAAACAAATTAAGCAGCGCCATAGATTTGACTACGGTTTTATTTTTATTCTGCATCATTCATCCCCTTTGCTATGTCAGCCATTCCATCTTCATTCTCGTTTTCAGTTCTTTTATATGCTGTTCCCGTTCTACCGCAAGCGCTTCTGCCTCCTGGAGGGACACAGGCTCAAACTGAACGTGCTCGCCCGGCATGATTTGGGAAACAATCGGAAGATCAGCGGATATGATGTGCGCGATCCTCGGATAGCCGCCAGTCGTCTGCCGGTCTGCAAGCAGGATAATCGGGTTGCCGTCAGGCGGCACCTGAACTGTTCCGAATGAAACCGCTTCCGACACCATCTCAAGCGGGGCCTTCAGTTCGAGCGGTTCTCCTTTGAGCCTGTAGCCCATACGGTCGGACTGCGGCGTGACACGAAATGCTTCTTCATAAAAACGCGTTTTTGATTCTTCTGTGAAAAAGGCAAATTGCTTTCCTTCCAGCACCCGAATGACGGGATTCTTCTTCAATGGCAGAAATCTGCCGCGGCTGACTGACCACTTCGGTGCTGCAAATCCCTGTTTTCCAAGCTGCGAACTTAAGCGAGAAAGGATGGTTTGCGAAAGAGCTGACATCTCTCCAATGTTCAGTTCATCTTCTTTTTGAAGCGCTCTGCCATGAAGTCCGCCAATGCTTCCTCTGACGTATGTGCTTTTACTTTCCATGACGGCAGGCACCTCAATGCCGCCAGCTGCCGCCAAATAAGCACGGCTGCCGAGTTTGCAGGGGCCAAAGCTGACCGTGCTGTTTTCCTTGATGAGCACAGGCTTCCATAAAGGCGCTTCCTCGTCATTAATACGCAGCGTGAAGTCCGCCCCTGTCACAGCAATCAGTGTCTGTTTTGAAAAATGAAACGACGGACCGGGCCCCATCATCGTTATTTCGAGACCTGCTTCATTTTCGCCGTTTCCTATCAACAGATTGGCAATGCGCAGTGAAACCGTGTCCATAGCGCCGCTGGCCAGAACGCCGTATTTTTGGTAACCCGTTCTGCCTATATCCTGAACCGTTGTGAGCAGTCCGGGCTTTAATACTTTCATGCTCAATTGGACTCCTCCTTATAGGCGTGATAGTCTTTTTCTGAGATGCGAACGAATTTCACAATATCTCCCGCCCGCAGCAATGTCGGCGGGTTTTCCTGCGGCCGGAAAAGAGCCAGCGGCGTTTTGCCGATCAGCTGCCAGCCGCCCGGCGTTGAAATCGGATAAACGCCTGTCTGCAATCCCGCAATACCGACCGAACCTGCGGGAATCGACGGTCTTGGCGATGATTTTCTCGGAGCTGCAATGCGTTTTGACATCCCGCCTAGAAAAGGAAAACCGGGCGCGAAGCCAAGCATATACACCACATATTCACCGTTTGTATGAATGTCGATTACTTCCTCCGGTGACAGTTGATTGATCTTCGCCACCTCTTCTAAATCCGGACCGAATTCACCGCCATAGCAAACGGGAATTTCTACAATACGGCGGTTGACCTCATAGTCTTCGGCTATTTCTGCCAGCCGCTCTTCGACATCGCGCTTGACACTCTCAAAAGGTGAGCTTATGCCTTGAGGCAAATGCTTGTACACTTCATACATATCATAAAATACGGTTAGACTTGTAAAAGCCGGGATACATTCAATGAATCCCGGAAATGGCTGTTCTTCTATATAAGCGGCCGCTGCATGGACAATGCCGTTGACCTGTTCATTGATTTCTTCTCCGAATCGGATCATCATTGCAGAATCACCGAGCTGTTCGATTTGATATCGTACAGTCATCTTTCTCACCTCTTTTAATTCTCGTTCATCAGGATGACGAGAGGCTACAGCACCGCAAGCGACTCGTCTCGAATATCTGTGATGAGCATATGCCCCGGCGCATGTGTGATGACCATTTCAGGCTTTACATTCATAGCCACGGCTTGCGGGGTCACTCCGCATGCCCAAAAAACAGGAACCTCGCCGTCACGAATGGAAACGGCATCTCCGAAATCCGGTTTCCCGAGATCGCGAATCCCGATTGCTCCCGGATTGCCAATATGGATCGGCCCTCCGTGCACAGCCGGAAAACGCGAGGTCACTTGTGCAGCACGTACAGCCAGCCGTTCAGGAACCGGCCTCATGCTGACAACCATCTGTCCGTGAAACGCCCCCGCCGGAACACAATCGATATTCGTTTTATACATTGAGACGTTTGTCCCCTCATCAATATGCCGGACAGCTATCCCATTATTGATCAGTGCCTGTTCAAAGGAGAAACTGCATCCGATCAGAAAGCCGACAAAATCGTCCTCCCAGTATGGCGTAATATCAGATACTTCTTCCGTTAGGATACCGTGCCTGTAAATACGGTATTTCGGAAAGTCCGTTCTGATATCAGCATCCGGCGCAGCCAGAGACGGCACAGGCGAACCTGCTTCAGTCACATCCAGCACGGGGCAGGGCTTTTGATTTCGCTGGCAAAACAGCAGAAAATCAAACGCAAGGTCCTTTTTCAAAACCACAAGATTCGCTTGGGCGTAGCCGCCGGACATGCCTGCGGTCGGCCCGTTTATTGTCCCCTCTCGTATCAGGGCGCGTACATCCTTTGGCGCCATTTTGTTTAATTGCTCCACTTATATCAGCTCCACAATTGAGGAAGTTGTGTAATTAACGTGTAGATTCCCATAACTGCCATTACAATCACTACAAGCGCGCCTGTGCTTGTCAGCCAAAGCGGATGCTTATAATCACCGACAATGTTTTTCTTGTAGGCGGCAACAAGCAGCGTTCCGAGCGCAATCGGCAGAATTAAGCCGTTCAGTGAACCGACAAGGACGAGGATCTTCGCAGGCTGGCCGATTGTGACAAAAGCTAACGTAGAAACCACAATAAATCCGATAATAATACCGCGTGAATTCTTTTCAATTTTTGGAGAAAAGGTTTTAAAAAATGAAACAGATGTATAGGCTGCTCCAATAACAGACGTAATCGCCGCAGACCACATGATCAATCCGAAAATTTTATAACCGACATTTCCAGCAGCCAGCTTGAAGACAGAAGCCGCCGGGTTGCTTTCATCGATGTGCAGGCCTTTCGATACAACGCCTAGAACCGCAAGAAAAAGAGCGATACGCATGACAGATGTAATTAAAATGCCGACAACCGAGCTCTTTGTCACCTGCGGAATGGATTCCTTTCCTTTAATTCCGGCATCAAGCAAACGGTGTCCTCCGGCAAATGTGATATAACCGCCGACGGTTCCGCCCACTAGGGTGACAATGGCAAATATGCTGATGTGTTCCGGGACGAATGTATTTGCGACTGCCTGTCCGACCGGAGGAGCTGTCGTCGCCGCAACGTAGACCGTTAAAATAATCATCACGAACCCCGCGATTTGCGTAAAACGGTCCATCGCTTTTCCTGCTTCCTTGATGACAAAAATCAAAATGGCGATAACGGCACTGATTAAAGCGCCTGTTTCAGGTGTAATGCCGAACAGCACCTGAAGTCCCAGCCCGGCCCCTCCGATATTCCCAATATTAAAAGCTAGTCCGCCAAGCACGACGAGAATGGCGATGAAATACCCCAGTCCGGGAAGCACCATATTCGCAATTTCCTGACCTCGTTTTCCAGAAACTGCGATGATGCGCCACACATTGGTTTGGGCGAAAATATCTAAAATAATAGAGATTAAGATGACAAAACCGAAGCTTGCTGCGAGTGTGTTTGTGAATGTTGCGGTTTGGGTGAGGAAACCCGGTCCGATTGCTGATGTCGCCATTAAAAAGGCGGCGCCCATCAGCAATGACCAGCTGCCCGCTTTTTTTCCTGCTGTCTTTTTCTGCTGCTCCATCTATTGTTCCTCCTTTATGTTGACCTCTGTTCTGAAATAGCTGTCACTTCAATTCCAGCCGCTTTGAGCTGTTTTCTGATTTTTTGCGCAAATGTCAGCGCATGGGCTCCATCTCCATGAATGCAGACTGTATCTGCTTTTAATGACACATCATGTCCTTGCTGAGATTTGACCGCCCCTTCTTTCACCATTTTGATGACCTGGGTGACGGCGGCATCATCACTTTCAATGAGTGCGTCCGGCTGGGAGCGCGGTGTCAGCGTGCCGTCCGATTGGTATGTTCTGTCGGCGAACACTTCATTTGCGGTCTGAAGTCCGATCCGTTCTCCCGCTTTTACAAGCTCGCTCTCAGCAAGACCGAAAAGAATCAGGCCGGGATCAACCTTATAGACAGCTTTCGCGATAGCATCCGACAGTTTTTGATCGACTGCCGCCATATTGTATAAAGCGCCATGCGGCTTGACGTGCTGCATGTGAAGTCCCTCTGCTTTTAGAAAGCCAGAGAGCGCGCCAATTTGATAAACGACAAGATCATACGCTTCCTCAGGAGAAATCGCCATATTGCGGCGCCCAAAACCGAGTAAATCCGGCAAGCCCGGATGCGCACCGATTTTTACGCCTTTTTCCGCTGCAAGCGCGACGGTTTTTCGCATAACACTAGGATCTCCTGCATGAAATCCGCATGCGATATTCGCTGATGTCACATACTCTAAAATATCTTGGTCAAGGCCTATCTTGTAGGCTCCGAAGCTTTCTCCTAAATCACAGTTTAAATCAATCTGAAACACAGAATCCCTCCTGCCAAAGCAAACGATATGCTTTATGTCATTTATTGTCCCGAAATTCGGAACGACTATTCCGAATTTTTGAACTTTATTTCATTATAAGTGAACCATATCAGTTTGTGAAATACTTTTGTCAGAAAACCTACCATGGTCCCAGAATAAAACCTGCCAAACTAAAAAAGAGAGTCCATCTTAGGACTCTCTTTTTTTATAGTACCCAATGGCGAATCGCTTTAGCGACACCATTCTCAATATTTGTATCCGTGATATAATCAGCCGTTTCTTTTACGATGTCTTGCGCATTGCCCATTGCGACGCCAAGACCCGCTTCTTTGATCATCGCAATGTCATTAAGGCTGTCGCCCATCGCCATCACATTCTCCATTGTAAAGCCGAGTTTTTCCGTAACCTTGGCAAGGGCTGCAGCTTTGTTGATGCCAAGCGCGTTGACTTCAATGTTTGTCGGACTTGAATTTGTGATTTCGAGCTCTTTGTTTTTTCTCAGCTCCTCAAGCACTTCGTTTCGGATATCGTCATCCTCGATGTCAAAGCCGAATTTGAGCCATTCATGATCCGTAATGTTTTCCGGAAACTCGCCTCTCCATACTTTATTCACCGTAGAAGCCCAGAAATTAGTGTTGTGCTTATTCCGCAAATCCCACATCATTTGAATATGGTCCGTATGAAGCAGCTTCCGTTCCACCAAATTAAAATTCGAATCCCAAATTTCACTGCCGTTTGCCGTGATTAGAAAGGATGACAGCTTTAGCGATTCCGCCAGCTCCCTGCACGTCATCAGCGTCCGGCCCGTGCTGATCACCACATACACACCTTTATCCTCCGCTTCACGAATGGCTTTGCGGTTTTCATCCGAGATCAGCTGCTCGTCGTTCAGCAGTGTACCATCCATATCAATTGCGATCAGCTTGATATCTACATCTTCTCTTTGAACAGACATATATGTACCTCTCTTTATCTTTTTGTTGTGCTTCTCTCTATTCTAATACATTATACCCAGCGGGACAAAAAAGCGATTTCCTATGTTTGAGGAGAACGGATAAGAGGAAAACAAACGGTGAGGTGATCAAACATGACAGAAAAAAAACAGCAAAACAAACCAAATGAAAACCCTGAGCACAACGACTTAACCGATCCGATTCCTAATGAAGAGCTGAAGGAAAATATGAATGATGAAAAACACAAACGCCAGCAAAGAGATAGCTCTCAAAGCGAACGGGATTACGACACAAAATAGAACCCCTCACAAAATGTTGTGAAGGGTTTTTTTCATTTTTCAATATAGATGCCGATTTCAGCTTCAGCAACAGGCTGCTCTCCAACTGACGCCTTGGCATGTCCGAACACAAACCCGCGCCGATTGCGCGTGACTTCAAACGTAAGATCAAGCCGGTCACCAGGCACAGCTTCTCCCAGCTTTTCCGCTTTCTTCACCGAAGACAATAATCCCAAGCTGTTCTCATCTGTAATTCCTGTAAAAGCCGCGGTTTGCGCAAGCGCTTCAATCACAAGTGAAAACGGCATTTCTGTTTGCGTATCAGTGATAAACCAGTCGTTCTCACTAATCAGCTTATAAGCTGCCGCATGTTTGCCGGGCTCGCTATCCGTCACGCCATCAATAAACAAAAATGGATAGCGGTGAGGCAAAGATAATGAGTTCATTTTATATCTCCTTTTTTTGACCATTATATCTCAGCCTAAAGTGAAACGATAGGATATAATGGAAAAAACACAAAAGGAGGCCGTTATGTCCCCAAAACCGCTTGTCATTCTCGTACACGAAATATACGGTGTAAACAGCCATATGAAAAAGATGGGCCGGCTGATCAAAATGGCTGGATATGATGTGTTGACGCCCAACCTGCTCGGCGAGGATGAAGTCTACACACTGCAAGAAGAAAAAACGGCATACGAACAATTTACAAAACACGAAAGGCTGAAAACGGGAGAAACCATCATCCAGAATGTGATCAGGCAAAACGCCGGACGGCACATCTTTGTGATTGGATTCAGCGTGGGGGCTACTATCGCATGGAAATGCAGCAGTATGCCTGAGGTGAGCGGATCGGTTTGTTATTACGGTTCCCGGATACGCGACTCTCTTCATCACGTGCCAGCCTGCCCGGTCCTATTGTTTTTCCCTAATTATGAGCCGTCGTTTGACGTAGCGCTTCTTATCAAAAAACTGCGGGAAAAACAGCATACCCATCTTGAGATTTACCAATTCGATGCGCTTCACGGCTTCGCCAATCCTGATTCTGTTTATTTCAACAGGGCCCTTTTCTTCAAAACGCTTTCTATCATAAAAAACGGGGCGGAAAGCCGGCTCCGCACCGTTTCATCATCATTTTTTTAAACGTGCACGGCGCTTTATTATCGGTGCCGTCATGTTCCATGTTCTTTTTGCATTGCATTTTATTTTGCCTGTCTCATCTCACCGAATGGATAAAAGACGAGAGATTCAGTACCGATGATATCGTCCTCAGAAGGCATGCCCATTCCGTTTCTGCTATCCAGTGAATTGAGACGGTTATCTCCCATCACAAAATATTTACCGGAAGGAACCTCAACTTCGAAGTCACCTGTTAAGGTTACCCCCGACTCTTTGACCTCCTGTTTATATTCCTTTAAGTATGGTTCTTCCACCTTTTTATCATTTATGTATAGCTGATCATTTTTCATTTTAATGCTGTCACCAGGCAAACCGATTAAACGTTTGACAAATGAGCGGCCGCTCTTTTTGTCATGAATGACTATGATGTCTCCTCTGTGAAACCCGCCAGTCCATTTGACTGCTTTATCAACCAGAATTCTTTCTGAGTCTTTAAGCGTTGGGGCCATTGATGATCCTTCAATAAGAAAAGGCTTGTAAAACACCAATCTGATCGTAAAAATGAGAGCTGCGATCATAATGATACTGAGTACAACGATCGTTTTGATTTTTCTTTTTTTCTTTAACGTGATTGTTTTTGCATTCAACTTCCTTCACCCGATGCTTTCCTAAGAATTCCAAATTATTATACAGCATTTGGATCTGCTTGGTTAGACTTTCGTGGAAATTTTCGTAAGGAAATGGACAGGCCGGGGCAGCCATCTGCCACCGGCCTGATTCATCAGAGCTTTCTTAAGCGCGAACAGATTTCATCAGTGACCTCAGCCGTTGTGCTTTGTCCCCCAATGTCGCGTGTTTTGATGCCGTCGGCAGTCACTTGCTCCATTACATCCAGAATTTTCGCCCCCAATTCTTCCTCTCCGAAGTGGTCGAGCATCAGCTTCGCTGTCCAAATCTGGCCGATCGGATTGGCAAGGCCCTGTCCGGCAATGTCAGGAGCTGAGCCGTGAACCGGTTCAAACATGGACGGATATTTGCCGGATGGATTGATGTTCGCAGAAGGCGCAATGCCGATGCTTCCCATCAGGCTTGAGCTGATGTCGGTTAAAATATCACCGAACAAGTTGCTCGCCACAATGACATCAAACGTTTCCGGACGCGTCACAAAAAAAGCGGCCAGCGCATCAATATGCTGAGATGATGTTTCGATTCCGCTATAATCAGCGGCTGTCTGCTGAAAGACTTCATCCCAAAACGGCATCGCGTGATAAATGCCGTTAGACTTTGTGGCGCTTGTCACATGGCTGCGCCGTTTTTTCGCCAATTCGAAGGCAAAGCGCATGACACGTTCTGTCGCTTTTCTCGTAAACACCGCATTCTGGATGGCGATTTCGTCATCGCCTCTGTGAATGCGCCCGCCGACTTCACTGTATTCACCTTCACTGTTCTCGCGAATCACCACGAAGTCAAAATCATTTGGATGCAGAAGCGGCGACGTAATGCCTGCCATTTGTTTGGCGGGTCTCATATTAATGGAAAGCTCAAGCTCCCTCCGGATTTTCAGCAGTAGGCCCCATAACGATATATGATCGGGAACCAGCTTCGGATTTCCGACGGCTCCCAAAAAAACCGCTTCAAATTGAGTAAGCGTATGTATTCCATCTTCGGGCATCATTTTGCCGTGCTCCAAGTAATAATCACAGCTCCATGGAAAAGCCGTGAATGAGAATGACAAACCTCCGTGTGCCTCAGCCGCTGTATGAAGCACTTTCTCAGCAGCCGCTACAACCTCTTTTCCTACTCCGTCTCCCGGTATTGCCGCAATCTCGAATTGTTTCATCGTCATTCTCCTCCCCCTGTTTTCGTAAGCGCTTTCTATTATACTAGATTGCGAGATAGTAAAAAAAGCCCGTGACATTGTGTCACGGGTGATCGGTTATTGATTAAGTTTCTTTAAAATGATGGCGTGCAACGGTTCATGGGACTGAATGCCGCACACCTCTTGAAGTACGCCGCTGTATCCTTTTTCTTCGATCAGCGCTTGCAGTTCAACCGCTTCAGGGTCACCGGTGAAATCGAAGCGCAGTGCTGCGGCAATTCCTTCCGCCAGTGCATTCGGTTCTTTTATTTTCTTTGCCGGGCCTACAAGTCTATCATTTTCTCCCAGTTTTCTGAGAGGTGACCTCGCTACGCGGGTCACATCGTCCGAAATGAAAGGATTTTCAAAGCGACCGATGATTTTTTTGATATACTGTTCGTGTTCAGTTTGCTTAAAGCCATACGATTTGACGAGATAGTCACCAGTTTCAAGCAGCGCCGAATGAACAACACGGCGGATTTCCGGATGATCGATTGCTTCTTTGACCGTCTTGAGTCCGCGCTGATAGCCGACATACGCTGTCACCGCGTGTCCGGTATTGACCGTAAACAGCTTCCGTTCGATGTACGGCGTTAAATCATCAACAAACAGTGCGCCGTTTATGACTGGTGTTTTCCCTTTAAAGCCTGATTCATCAATGACCCATTCGAAAAATGGTTCAACCGATACTTTCAGCGGGTCTTCATGATGCTGAATCGGGACGATCCGGTCAACGGCAGAATTCGGAAAACCTACCGTTTCACTGACGGATTTCTGCTCTGCTTCCGTTAAATGGCTGTATATCTCTTTCTTTAAGAAGCTGCTGCCGCCAATCATATTTTCGCAGGCAATGATATTCAGTGTGTCTGCAGTGTTTCTCCGTCTTAAACCTTCTGCGATAGATGGAGCAATCAGCTTCAGCACATTCGGGCCGACAGCTGTTGTGATGAGCGCCGCCTCATTCATCAGCCGGTACAGCTCTTCGGGCTGACTGCCGCTGTTAATCGCGCTGACCGGGCCAATGACCTCTGATGAACGTCCCTCTTCTGCCAGTTCTACTGTGTATTCTTTTTTTTCGTTGAGGAGGCTGACCATCGTGTCGTTTACATCCGCAAACACCACATCATAGCCGGAGTGGTGAAGCAGCGCGCCGATAAACCCTCTCCCAATATTCCCCGCACCGAAATGTAAGGCGATCATGTCAGTTCACCTCGTTGAAAATGGCAATCAAATCTTCTTCGCTTTTAGCGGAGATCAGGCGTTCAATGTTTTCTTCTTCTGAGCAGATAATGGCGATATTAGACAAAATGTCTAAATGCTCATTATTTTTACCAGCAATGCCGAATACCACTTTTGCCGTGTTGCCTTCTCCGTACTCAACGCCCTCTGGAATCTGTATGATTGAAATTCCAGAGTGAAGCACCTCGCTTTTCGCTTCTTCTGTGCCGTGTGGAATGGCAATGAAATTCCCCATAAACGTAGAAGACGTTTCTTCACGTTCAAACATTTTGCTAATGTAATCCTCTGTCACGTAGCCGTTGTCAATCAGCGTCTGGCCTGCCAATTTGATGGCCTCTTCTTTTGAAGATACCGTTTGATTGAGTTTAATATTTTCCTTTGCGAGTACTTGCATGAGTATCACTCTCTTTCTATAAGATTACTTTTTCAGCTTTTCAATCAGCTCGTCGTATTTCGGGCTGTTTAAGAAGTTATCCACTGATATGTGCGTCGCGTTCGGCAGCTTTGCTTTCGCGCGGTCTGTTAAATCTTTGTGGGTGATGACAATATCCGCATCGCTTGGCAGATTGTTAATGGCCGTGTTGGTCACACTGATGTCAAGCTCCGCTTTTTTCACTTTGTTTCTTAAGATGGATGCCCCCATGGCACTTGATCCCATTCCCGCATCACACGCAAAGATAATTTTGTTCACGCTTTCAGGAGACAGCTCAGACGCTTCTTCTGCTTTGGCTTGTTCCGCCTCTAAAGGAGCTGCTGCTTGGCTTTTCTTCCCCTTCATGGACTGCATTTTTTCTGTTGCGGCAGCCAAGTCTTCTTCACTAGCTTTTGAGGATTTCAGGATCACTGCTGAAACGATGAACGATACAGCTGCAGCGACCAATACACCCGCCAATACCCCGAAATAGCCTCCTCTTGGCGTCATTGCCATCAATGCGATAATGCTTCCCGGTGACGCTGCCGCGACAAGTCCGGCATTAAAGATCGTAAACGTTAAGAGTCCGCTTGCTCCGCCGGCAATGGCTGCAAGAATCAGGGCCGGTTTCATCAGAATGTACGGGAAGTAAATCTCGTGAATCCCTCCGAAGAAATGGATGATCGCCGCACCGGGAGCCGTTGATTTTGAAGATCCTTTGCCAAAGAACATGTAGGCCAGCAAAATGCCGAGCCCCGGTCCAGGGTTTGCTTCTACTAAAAACAGAATTGATTTTCCTGTTTGAGATGCTTGCTCGATTCCGATCGGGCTTAAGATTCCGTGGTTAATGGCGTTGTTGAGGAACAACACTTTCGCCGGTTCTACAAAAACACTGGCTACCGGCAGTAAATTAGCGTGTACAATGACTTCCACACCAGCCGCCAGCAATTTATTTAGCGTCAGGACAACCGGGCCGATGGCGTAAAACGCGAGAATCGTTAAAGCCGCGCCGACAATCCCTGCCGTAAAGTTGTTGATCAGCATTTCAAAGCCTTGCTTGACTTTATCCTTGAATAATTTATCAGTCTGTTTAATGAGGTATCCGCCAAGCGGACCCATAATCATTGCGCCTAAAAACATTGGAATATCCGATCCTACAATCACCCCAATTGCTGCTGTCGCTCCGACAACTCCGCCGCGGTGGTCGTAGATCATTTTTCCGCCTGTATACGCTATCAAAAGCGGCAATAAATACGTAATCATCGGGCTGACCAGCGTGTTCAGCTGTTCATTCGGAAACCATCCTGCCGGAATAAACAGCGCGGTAATGATACCCCACGCGATAAACGCGCCGATATTCGGCATGATCATTCCGCTCAAATAACTCCCAAAGCGTTGCACTTTCACTTTCATGCCGCCTTGCTGCTGTTCTTGCTGCTGCATATATAAACCCTCCCTGTTTTGTTTGTCGCTGTAAGATACAAAAATATGTTCAGAGAATGATGCTTCCCTTTGACTCTATGTTAAAACGCTTACAGTCCCTATACAATTGAAAGTAAAGAGGACTTTGGCACATGACTGTGACAATTTTTTAAAAATAAAAAGGCTCCTGGTTTCAGGAGCCTTTTCTCTTTCCTCTATAAATGATGTTGCCATTTTGAATCACGTACTTTGCAATCATCCGCTCACTCACAATAAAAACGGGATACGCGCACACAAGCGCAAATACAGCCATCGGCACGTGCTGTACAGCTGGCAGCACTGAGCCTGCCGCATTGCGGAGGAGCATCAAAAGATAAATAAGCAGCACGATGGCCGCTAATGATACCAGCATAATCGGAGCTGAAACTTTATATTCATAAAGCCGTTCCCGGCAGTGGCCGCAGCGAAATTGACAAGGCACATTTGATGATCTGACCATATCGCCTGTCAAAGGTTTGCCGCAGTTCGGGCATGGTGTTTCTTTCATAGGGTATTCCTCACTTTCTATTCCATCTGTCTATTATACCAGAGTCCCTTCTGTTTCGTTTTGTTGCTGTTCAACACATTTTCACATTTTTTATCATCCACTTACTTGTCTCCGTCTCTAAAATCCTCTACGCTTAAATAGATCTTAATGAAGAGGGTGTATGAATGCTTCCGATTAATAGACAGCAACACATACTGAAGTGGCTGAAAGAAGAAGGCTCGCTTAGAATTTCTGACATCAGCGCAAGGTTCGGCGTTTCGGAAATGACGGTATATAGAGATGTCAATCAGCTGGTTCAGTCAAATCAGGTCATTAAAACGGCCGGCGGCATCACGCTCCCCGTCCGAACACCTCAAACAGATCATATGTGCAGCTATTGCTTGAAGCCCGTCAATCAAGCTCATTCGGTTCAGCTGATTACGGTAAACCAAGACATTGAACAGCTATGCTGCGCACATTGCGCGTTTTTGCGTTACGCGGATAAAACGGAAGAGGTTTCACACTTGATTTGCAGAGATTTTCTGTTACAGACAACCGTCAGTGCCGGTTCGGCTTATTTCGTCGTAAATGCTGAATTAAACCTGCACTGCTGCCAGCCGCAGGCCATTCCGTTTGCGACACTTGACCATGCCGAACGATTTCAAAAAGGATTCGGCGGAGCCGTCTGCACTTTCGACCAAGCGCTGGAAGACATGCTTCAAGACCGAAAGAAACGCTGCACCTGCACCAAGAAATAACACAACACATACAGCGGAAGGTGGTGTCTGAGTGATGAAGCGAAACAGATGGTGGATCATCCTTCTGCTTTTTCTTGTTTTCCTGCCGAAAACAAGCTTTGCTCACGCCTATATTGTCAAATCTTCACCTGGGGAAAACAGCGAATTAAAAAGCGCCCCTGCGCAGGTGGAAATCGAATTTAATGAACCGGTTGAAGAAGGGTTTCATTACATTAAAGTCTATAATTCAAACGGCGACCGTGTGGATACGGACAAGACTGAAATCAAAAAAGATAATCATCACATCATGACAGTGAAGCTGAAGAAGAATCTGCCTAAAGATGTGTACAGAGCGGAATGGAATGCCGTATCCGCGGATGGACATCCTGTTTCCGGCGTCATTCCGTTCAGTATCGGGAAAGCGGATGGCGGATTCAGCAGCCAAAAAGCAGCCGATTCAGCGCTGAATCCGGGAACAGCAGCAGATCGCGCGATTCTGTATACAGCCTTATCTCTGTTTATCGGAACGGTTTTCTTCCATCTTTTCTGGTATAAAGGGAAATCAGAACAGCTCGTCAAACGGACGAGACGTATCCTGACCGGCTCGATCGCAGCATTGGGGCTGGCGCTTTTGCTTCAGCTTCCGATTCAGACAAAAGCGAACGCAGGCGGCGGCTGGGGCAGCGCATTCCAGCCGGGCTACATCAGAGAAACACTGTTTGAGACAGCAGGCGGCTCCATTTGGATCATACAGGCTGCGCTGTTCGTGCTGCTCGCACTGTCTGTCATCCCTGCGATACGGAAAAACCGCTTTTCATCCTTTGGCTATTGGACAGCGCCGCTCATTTTCTTTTTCGGTCTCCTGCTTGCCAAGGCGTTTACCGGGCATGCTGCTGTCGTTGAAGAAAAAACGGTCGGCATTTTGATGGATTTCCTTCATTTAACTTCCGCTTCCATCTGGGTCGGCGGAATAGCGGCACTCGTTTTGCTGCTCTCAAAAGAATGGAGGCAGCCTGACAAAACGCTCGCGTGGGAGACGGTCAGACGGTTCTCCCCATGGGCGCTCACTGCAGTCGGCGTCATTTTGTTTTCAGGCTTGCTCAATGGATTTTTCATCATTCGTTCAATGGATTCACTGTTCCATACAGCGTACGGACAAGCTCTTTTAGTGAAAAGCGGGCTGTTTGTTTTCATGCTGGTCTTAGGCGCAATTCATTTTCTGCTTACCAGAAAGCAGCGCCGCACAGGAATCAGCCGAACGTTGAAAGCGGAGTGGGCAATCGGCATCGCTGTATTGATCACAGCGGCCGTGTTTACAAGCCTGCCAAGCCCGCCTGAGCCAGCGCCGGAACCGTTCTACCAAACCAAAGCGATAGAGAACGGACAAAGCGTTTCTCTCAGCATCAGCCCAAACCAGCCTGGAAAAAATGTTTTTGAGCTGCGGGTCACCGACCATAACGGTGATCCCGTGAAAAACATCCAGCAAATCACGTTAACCGTTTATAAAACAGGCCTGTCAGGCAGCGAAAACAAAAGCACCTTTACATTAAAAGAAAAAACAAAAGGCGTCTTCCAAGATCAAAACCTGTCGATTAATGAAAAAGGAAACTGGAAGATCAAAGTCCACGGCCTGACCGGCGACTTTAACGAAATCAATATCATGTTTACAAAGACCAATTAAGGAGTGTTTACGTTGTTGAAAAAAATCGCATTGACACTATGTCCGGCTATTGTCGGCTCCCTCTTATTCTTTACGGCCCCTGCCAGCGCGCATGTTTCTGTAAAACCGGCTGAGTCTGCTGCAGGCTCTTGGGAAACGTATACAATGAAGGTTCCTTCTGAGAAAAATCTGCCGACAACGAAGGTTGTCCTCAAAATGCCGAAGGATGTTGAATTCCAGCAATATGAGCCAATTCCGGGCTGGAAGGTTTCCACTCAAAAACATGATGACAAATCAGTATCCGTGACATGGGAGGCGACTGACGGAGGCATTCAGGAAGGCCAGTTCCAGCAGTTTACCTTTGTTGCCAAAAACCCTGACAAAGCGGAGGAAGCTGCTTGGGACGCATACCAATATTACAAAGACGGCAGCATTGTTGAGTGGACAGGTGACGAGGATGCCGATACACCTCATTCCATTACAAACATCACGTCTGCAAAACAAGTGACAGATGAGCACGGCGCCACGAAAACAGAAGACGATTCCGAAAACTCAGGTTCTTCAGCTCTAGACATTACAGCGATGGTGCTGTCTGCGGCTGCCATTATTTTATCTGTAGCAGCACTTGTAAAGAAAAAGCGTGCCTAATAAAGAAAGCGATCCAGATGTCATGTCTGGGTCGCTTTTTATGTTTAACCGCGGCCTGCCTGGAATGAAGGATATTGTGTCATACCGCCGTCCGCGAATAACGTGATGCCTGTGACGTAGCTGGCTTCCTTCGAAGCAAGCCAGGCTGCTACTGCGGCGATCTCCTCCGGTTCGCCGATATATCCCATTGGAATCATGCTTTCTACATCAGCTTTCTGTTTAGGGTCAGCGAATTTTTCAGCATTGATTGGCGTGTTGATCGCACCTGGCCCAATATTATTGACGCGAATGCCCTTCGGCGCGTATTCCAACGCTAATGTTTCTGTCATCAGCTTTATCCCGCCTTTACTTGCCGCATAGTGGACAAATAACGGCCAAGGAATCACTTCGTGCACACTGGACATGTTAATGACATTTCCCTTGATATCGTTTTCTACGAAATATTTAATCGCTTCACGGCTTCCTAAAAAGGCACCCGTTAAGTTCGTGCCGATGACTTTATCCCAATCCTTGAGCGGCATTTCGTGAGATGGCACAGGATTTTCAAGACCGGCATTATTAATCATAATATCGAGTGTGCCGAACTCCTTAATTGCCGTTTGCACGATATTTTTTACATCTTCCTCTTTCGTGACATCTCCTTGGACGACAACAGCTTCACCGCCCGCCTTGATGACCTCTTCTTTTACCTCGTTCGGATCTTGTTTATTACTATAATAGTTGATAACCACTTTTGCCTGCTCCTTGCCGAAGCGAATGGCCATCGCCTTTCCGAGCCCTGAAGCAGCTCCTGTAATAGCGACGACTTTTCCTTTTAAATCCGGATACATATACATCCTCCTCCATTTGTTATGAATTTGTTTTGGCGATTCCTAAGAATACGGCGGCGGCAATAATCAGGATAATCCCGATCGCAATTGCTATTAGCTGGCGTTTCGTTTTCTTTTCACGCAGGATGAAAATACCGCCGAGCGTAGAAATGACAATTCCCATTTGTGAAAGGGAAAAGCTCGTTGCAACGCCGACTCGCGGCTGAGAAATAAACAAAAACATATTTCCGCCTGCCCAGATTAACCCTGGGAGAATATTTCTGATCGCATACTTGTTAAAGGGTTTGTGTCTATAGGTTAAAACTAACCCCCCGACCACCATGCCAATTGCCTGTGGCAGCAGCGCGGACCAGCCGGACACATTGAATAATCTAGCCACGACTACATAAACCAAATAACCAAGAGTCGAAACAAGGAGAATCAAAATGCCCTTTTTCAAATTGCTTGGCTCGCCCTCTTTTTTATCATTCTTATCTTCCAAGGACGTGAGAATGATTCCCACAATGATAAAGATCAAAGCGAGAACGCCAAGCGTAATCGCAATCGGTGTTGACCATTCGCGGAACACGATCACACCGAACAGCGAGGTGGAAACGAGCTGCATTCCTGTGGAAATCGGCATTGTTTTCGACACGCCCATCAATTGAATGCTTTTCAACTGGTTGGCCTGTCCAAGTGACCAAAATAAGCCGGATACGATTCCAACAATAAAAATGCGAAGGGACAGAACGGGCTGAACAAAAAAGTAAATAACGATAGAAACAATGAGTGCCCCGATCGTCGTTCCCAGTGTCTGGCTGTACGGCCCGCCGCCTAATTTCACATTGAAGAGAACAATGCTCCCCCAAAACAAAGCCGGGAGAAGAGCCAATAATAAATCCATTGTTGGGGAACCTTCTTTCAAAATGTATTTGCTGTTATTTTGGCTGGAATTGTTGTGATTATTCGCCGGAACACAAAAAGAGCTGCCGGAAAATCCGGCAGCTCTCAGGAGCGTGCATTCTTTTATAAACCGATGGACAAATATTTTGTTTCAAGGTACGGCTCGATACCTTCTGAACCGCCTTCACGGCCGATGCCGCTTTCTTTCATTCCGCCGAATGGCGCTTGAACCGCTGACGGTCCGCCGTCATTCCAGCCGATAATGCCATACTCTAGATTCTCGGAAATATAGATGCCGCGGCGGTAGTTTTCTGTGAAGAAGTAAGCAGCCAAGCCATACGGTGTATCGTTGGCAAGCTGAATCGCTTCATCAATATCAGAAAACGTGACGATCGGGGCGACCGGGCCGAATGTTTCCTCATGCATGATGTTCATGGACGTATCGACATCGGTGAGCACTGTCGGATTCACAAAGTAGCACCCTTTGTCATCGTTTCGGTCATATGTGCCCCCAGCAATCACTTTCGCGCCTTTTTCAACCGCATCATCTATTTGGCTGACGATTTTTTCGAAGCCTCGTTTGTTGATAATCGGGCCGACATTGACGCCTTCCTCAAGTCCATTTCCGACTTTCAGCTTAGACACTTGCTCGCTCAGTTTCGCAGCAAATTCATCTTTAATGGATTCATGAACGATCAGGCGGTTGGCACATACGCAGGTTTGGCCGGCGTTTCGGTATTTGGACGCCATCGCCTGTTCAACGGCAAGGTCAATGTCCGCATCTTCATCTACGATCAGCGGGGCGTGTCCGCCGAGCTCCATTGAGACGTGCTTTACGGTGTCAGCGCTGTTTTTCATAAGGATTTTCCCTACAGGTGTTGAGCCTGTGAACGTGATTTTGCGGATTTTCGGACTGCTTGTGAACACATTTCCGATTTCTTCTCCATCGCCGATCACAACCTGAAGAACATCCTTCGGAATGCCCGCTTCATATGCGAGGCGCGCTAGTTCATAAGCAGACAGCGGTGTGTCCGGCGCCGGCTTGATGATAAATGTACAGCCGGCGGCAAGAGCAGGCGCCGCTTTGCGTGTAATCATCGCATTCGGGAAATTCCAGGGCGTGATAGCAGCAACGGGGCCGACCGGCTGGCGTGTGACAACAATTCGTTTACCAGTTGTCGGGGCCGGGACCGTTCTTCCGTACACACGCTTCGCTTCCTCTGCGAACCATTCGATATAGCCTGCGCCGTAAAGTACCTCGCCGACTGCTTCCTGGTATGGTTTTCCGTTTTCCTTTGTAATTAAATCTGCAAGCTCTTCTTTATGTTCAACAATCAGCTCATACCATTTTTTCAAAAGAGACGTTCTTTCGTTCGCTGATGTTTTAGACCACGTTTTAAACGCTTGATGTGAACGTTCAATGGCTTCTTCTACCTCTGTGGCTGATTGCTGAGGAATCGTTTTGATCTCCTCGCCCGTAGCCGGGTTGTAGACCGTTAATTGATCTGGCATATTGAACATTCCTTTCTTTTCATGATTACTTAAAATGATAGCAGACCCGGCCATTTTCTTTCCAATGATTAAGCTCGCAGGCCCGCCTCCAAGATGCTGAGCCCTTCATTTAATAGGCTGTCTGAGATGACGAGCGGTGTCAAAAAGCGGATGATATTACCGTTAATTCCCGCTGTCAGCAAAAGTAATCCGTTTTGATTCGCATAGGCCGCGATCGCTGCTGCTTTTGTCTTATCAGGCTCACGCGTGTCAGGATCCTTGACGATTTCGATTGCGGCCATCGCCCCGAGTCTGCGGATGTCACCGATGAACGGGAATTCTTGTTTCCACTCATACGCCTTGTCTTCAATGATTTTGCCAATTTCTTCAGATCGCTCATTCAGTCCTTCTTCTTCGATAATATCCAAGACTGCCAAAGCCGCCGCGCAGCCGAGCGGGCTGCCGGCATACGTGCCGCCCAGCTCCCCTGGCGCTGCCGCATCAAGCATTTCCGCACGCCCGATCACACCGCTTAATGGCAGGCCTGCCGCAAGCGATTTAGAAACCGTGATCAGATCGGGCACTACATCAAAGTGCTCAATTGCGAAATAAGTGCCAGTTCTGGCAAAGCCGGTTTGGATTTCATCAGCAACAAAAACAATGCCGTGTTCTTTGCAGAATGAAGCGACGTGCTGTACGAACCGTTTCGAAGGAATAATAAATCCGCCTTCTCCCTGCACTGGCTCCATCACGACACACGCCACCGTTTCAGGCGCCACTGAAGCGATAAAGAAATCATTGAATGCTTGAATGACCATATCGTCATAGCTTTCATCACTCATGCCGGCCGGCTTCTGATAATAATAAGGGAACGGCGCTTGATAAACCTCTGGCGCAAAAGGCCCGAAACCGAATTTATAAGGTTTTACCTTGCTTGTCATGCTCATCGTCATATTCGTGCGCCCGTGAAACCCGCGTGTAAACGAGACAACGCCTTGGCGCTTTGTATACTTTCTGGCGATTTTCACAGCGTTTTCGACCGCTTCTGCCCCTGAGTTAAGAAAAATCGCTTTTTTCTCATGGCTGCCCGGCGCGATGCCGCACAGTTTTTCTGCTAATTCGATATAAGTCGGGTACATCATGACATTAAAACCAGGATGAATCAGCTCCTCCGCCTGCCGCTTCACAGCCTCAACCACCTTCGGATGCGAGTGTCCGACATTTAACGTGCCGATGGCGCCTGCAAAATCAATAAATCTCCGGCCATCCAGATCGTACAGCTCGGCCCCTTCTCCTTTGACCGCCAGACTGCGGTTGCCGTTGCTCACACCTTTTGACACAAATTGATCCCGTTTTTGCTGCCATTGTGCAGTTGTGATGCTTGCTGTTGTTTGACTCATGTGAATATCCCCCTGTCGGTATTTTCTTATCATTCTGACTTCTCTTTGGTATGATGAAAAGTACCAATTATAACTTTTTGATGGTATCAGAAGGAGAAACTACAAAATGGATATCACGATTACACTCGATCGTTCAGAACAAGCCGATTATATCTATCAGCAAATTTATCAAAAGCTGAAAAAAGAAATCCTCAGCCGCAATCTGCTGCCGCACTCGAAGGTTCCCTCCAAGCGGGAGCTGGCTGAAAATCTCAAGGTCAGCGTAAATTCAGTGAATTCAGCCTATCAGCAGCTGCTGGCTGAGGGGTATTTGTACGCCATTGAACGAAAGGGTTTCTTCGTGGAGGAACTAGACATGTTTTCCGCCGAGGAGCACCCTCCATTTGCACTGCCGGATGACCTAAAAGAGATTCACATCGACCAGAGCGATTGGATATCGTTTTCACACATGAGTTCCGATACAGACCATTTTCCGATCAAAAGCTGGTTCCGCTGCGAGCAAAAAGCGGCCTCCCGCTCATACCGCACGCTCGGCGATATGTCACATCCGCAAGGGATATATGAAGTGAGAGCGGCCATTACGAGGCTCATTTCCCTGACGAGGGGTGTAAAATGCAGGCCGGAACAAATGATCATAGGGGCAGGCACACAGGTGCTCATGCAGCTGTTGACTGAGCTTTTACCCAAGGAAGCCGTGTATGCGATGGAGGAGCCTGGCTACAGGCGCATGTATCAGCTTTTGAAGAATGCCGGAAAACAAGTAAAGACGATCATGCTGGATGAAAAAGGCATGTCGATTGCTGAAATCACCAGACAGCAGCCAGATGTGCTGGTGACCACCCCGTCGCATCAGTTTCCGTCCGGAACGATTATGCCTGTATCCAGAAGAATTCAGCTGCTGAACTGGGCAGCCGAGGAGCCGCGCCGATATATCATTGAGGACGATTATGATAGTGAATTCACATATGATGTAGACAGTATTCCGGCGCTGCAAAGCCTCGACCGTTTTCAAAATGTCATCTATATGGGAACCTTTTCAAAGTCCCTTCTCCCCGGCTTACGGATCAGCTATATGGTGTTGCCGCCTGAGCTGTTGAGGGCATACAAACAGCGGGGCTATGATCTGCAGACTTGCTCATCACTCACACAGCTCACCCTGCAGGAATTTATCGAGTCTGGTGAATATCAGAAGCATATAAAAAAAATGAAGCAGCATTATAAAGAAAAGAGAGAACGCCTGATCACCGCTTTAGAAGCAGAGTTCAGCGGAGAGGTTACCGTAAAAGGGGCAAATGCGGGGCTGCATTTTGTTACCGAATTTGATACCAGGCGCACCGAACAAGACATCCTGTCACATGCTGCCGGGCTGCAGCTTGAAATATTCGGAATGAGCCGATTTAACTTGAAGGAAAACAAGCGGCAAACGGGCAGGCCTGCTCTCATTATCGGCTTTGCACGGCTGAAGGAAGAAGATATTCAGGAGGGTGTGCAGCGGCTTTTCAAAGCGGTTTACGGACATAAAAAAATCCCCGTTACAGGGGATTGATTCACCAGCGGTCCTGGTCTACATTCAGCACGGCTTCAAGCAGTCCCGGAAATGCCTTTTCAAGGTCTTCAGCGCGAAGCGAATAATACCGGCGCTTTCCTTCTATCCGAACTTGAGCGATGCCTGATTCTCTCAAAACTTTAAAATGATGCGACAAAGTCGATTTGGCAACCTGCACATCTGCACAGGTGCTGCACGTTTTTTCTTTTGCTTCAGCTAATTGCTTGACGAGCTCTAAACGAAGCGGATCACTAAGTGCATGAAGAACCTTTGTCAGCTGCAATGTTTCTGTTTCTGGATGGTTTGGAATGTTCATGACACAAATGTATCATACAACAATTAGAATGACAATTTTACTATATAAGGGTTTTTCCTTTACCTCATTTAGAATACATGTTACATTTAGTTCGATGAAATTCGAACAATAAATTCGCATAACGACGGAGGAGATTTACATGATCGTATTACAAGCTTACATCAAAGTAAAACCAGAAAAACGCGAGGAATTTTTGAGCGAGGCTCAATCACTTGTTCAGCATTCAAGAGCTGAGGAAGGCAACGCGCAATACGACCTATTCGAAAAAGTAGGCGAAGAAAATACATTTGTCATGCTTGAAAAATGGAAAGATGAAGCGGCAATGAAATTCCATAACGAAACTGCGCATTTCCAAGGGTTTGTCGCAAAAGGAAAAGAACTGCTGAGCGCTCCTCTTGATGTTGTCCGCACAGAGCTTAGCGAGTAAAGGAAGGGTGTCTCATATGAATGAAGTGATTAAATCTTTAACAGACCACCGCTCGATTCGCAGCTACACAGATGAGCCTGTAGCTCAGGAGCAATTGGACCAAATCATTGAAGCGGTGCAATCAGCCCCTTCTTCTATCAACGGACAGCAAGTGACTGTGATCACAGTCCAGGATAAAGAGCGCAAAAAGAAAATCTCCGAGCTGGCAGGCGGCCAGCCATGGATCGATCAAGCTCCTGTTTTCCTGCTGTTCTGCGCAGATTTTAACCGGGCCAAAATTGCGCTTGAAGATCTGCATGATTTCAAAATGGAAATCACAAATGGATTGGAATCTGTTCTTGTCGGCGCAGTAGACGCTGGTATTGCCCTCGGCACAGCAACAGCAGCGGCTGAGTCACTCGGACTTGGCACAGTTCCGATCGGTGCGGTTCGCGGAAACCCTCAAGAGCTGATCGAACTGCTTGAGCTTCCAAAATACGTGTTCCCTTTATCCGGCCTTGTCATTGGGCATCCTGCCGACCGTTCAGCGAAAAAACCGCGCTTGCCGCAGGAAGCTGTCAATCATCAGGAAACTTATTTGAATCAGGATGAGCTGACGTCTCACATTCAGGCATACGACGAACAGATGTCTGAATACATGAATAAACGGACAAACGGAAAAGAAACAAGAAATTGGTCACAGAGCATCGCTTCCTACTATGAGCGCCTGTACTATCCGCACATCCGTGAAATGCTTGAAAAACAAGGATTTAAAGTTGAAAAATAAGCTCTTATTCGGCCTGTCGGATTTTCCGGCAGGCCTTTCATTTACCCGGTTAAAATCCATTGACTTCTATTTTGTTTATTTGGTAAAATTTTTTCATAGTTACTCATTGGTTTTCTGTGAACCAATGGGTTTTCTAATGTTCAAGAAAGAAGGAAGCCATGAGATGCTTGATAAAAAAACAGATATCTTGTTAGCCGCGCGAAAGCTTTTTTCGGAAAAGGATTTTACGTCGGTTTCCATGCAGGCGATCGCAGAAGAATGTAAGATGTCAAAAGCTTCGATATATAAGCTGTTCCAATCTAAAGAAGATCTGCTTTTGGAGCTGCTGTCATTTAACCAGAAGCAAATGGTGGCCGCAGCCTCAAGACTTCAGGAAAATACCGCACTTACACCGGAGGAGCGTTTGACGCAAAAGGTCAAAATGGAACTGGAGGGCTTCAGGCGGAATCAGCAGTTTTTCAATATGCTGACCTACGGAAACCCCAAGCTGCATAATGACCGGGTCAAACAGCATATCCATCAGACCAGATCGACGATTATCTGCTGGCACCGCGATTCGCTGATCCAGGCGTATGGAGAAACCATTCTCCCGTTTGTGTGGGATTTGGTTATCATTCTTCACGGCATGATGCGTGAGTTTTTAATGCTGATCAAAATCGAGGAAAAACCGCTTGAGCTTGACCCGATCGCAGAGTTTATCATCAGCACCCTCAATCAGATTATCAAAAACAGGGAAACCCGCCAGTCTCTTCTTCCGCCCGAAGCCATCGAGCTTTATATTCATTCAGCATCCTCCTACAAGCCAAAGGATAAATCAGCCCTATTATCGGAAAGCCTGAAGGAATTACATAAAGGCATCTCTTCCCTGTCCGCCGCGGACTATGACGTAGATGAACTGACATCCGCAGCCGCCATGCTGGAGGAAGAAGCGAAGAAGGAAGAACCCCGCGCTTTTTTACTCAAATCACTGATTGGCTATCTGGAACAAACCAGTGTTTTAACACAGCCCGTTTCCATGTTAAAAACACTGTTAATTACTTAGAGAAAAGAAGGGATATGTATTGAACACAAGTATTGAACAAAAACCTTTTAACCGTTCTGTCATTGTCGGCATTTTGTTAGCCGGAGCGTTTGTGGCGATTTTGAACCAGACATTGTTGATTACCGCACTTCCCCATATCATGAGGGATTTCAATGTCGATGCCAACCAAGCACAATGGCTGACAACATCATTTATGTTAACCAACGGGATTTTAATTCCGATTACCGCGTTTTTAATTGAGAAATTCACAAGCCGGGCGCTGCTCATCACAGCAATGAGCATTTTCACTGCCGGAACAGTCGTCGGAGCGTTCGCGCCGAACTTCCCGGTTCTGCTGACAGCGCGTATCATTCAAGCGGCTGGAGCCGGCATTATGATGCCGCTCATGCAGACTGTATTCCTGACAATCTTTCCGATTGAAAAGCGCGGCCAGGCTATGGGTATGGTCGGATTGGTCATCTCATTCGCGCCTGCGATCGGACCGACTCTTTCCGGATGGGCTGTCGAAGCTTTCTCTTGGAGATCATTGTTTTATATCATTCTTCCGTTTGCTGTGATTGATTTGATTCTTGCCAGCATCCTGATGAAAAACGTGACGACTTTAAGAAAAACACAGATTGATATTTTATCAGTCATCCTTTCAACATTTGGGTTCGGCGGCCTTCTGTACGGCTTCTCAAGCGTCGGCTCTTATGGCTGGTCCAGTTCAACCGTCTTGATTTCACTGCTGGTGGGTGTCATCGCGCTGCTCTTGTTTATCACAAGACAAATGAAGCTTAAAAAACCGATGCTGGAATTCCGCGTCTTCACGTTTGGCGTTTTCAGCTTAACAACACTGCTGGGAACCCTCGTCTTTGCATTATTGATCGGTACGGAAACCATCCTGCCGCTTTATACACAAAATGTCAGAGACGTCACAGCTTTTGATACAGGGCTTATGCTCCTGCCGGGAGCCGTTGTGATGGGCTTTATGTCGCCGATTATCGGCAGAATTTTTGACCGTGTCGGCGGAAGAGGGCTGGCGATTGCCGGTTTCTGCATCATCTTCCTGACATCTCTGCCGTTTATGCAGCTGACTGACCATACGTCACTCGCTTGGATTGTCGTTTTATACACCGTTCGTCTCTTAGGCACCGCCATGATCATGATGCCGGTGACAACAGCCGGAATCAATGCGCTGCCGCGCCACTTGATTCCGCACGGAACTGCGATGAACAACACGATTCGCCAAGTCGGCGGCTCGATCGGAACCGCACTATTGGTTTCCGTGATGAGCAACCAGGCGGCACATGCAGGCACGACAAATGTGAAGCACGCCGCCCTGCACGGCATGAACACCGCTTTTATAGTGGCTGCCGTCATTGCACTTGTCGGCTTCCTTCTCTCATTCACATTAAAGAAACCTCAGCGCCCTGCCGAACAGCAGCCGGCACGCTGATTAACAAAAAAAGAGCCCCGCTACTTAGCGGAGGCTCTTTTTGGTTTTACTTTTCTAAACCGTCTTTCACTTCTTTGATCATTTGTGCCATAGACTCAAGACCGCCTCCTGATAAGTACCAAGTAGCAGAATCAAGGTAGACGACATGATCATTTTTCACTGCGTTTACATTTTTCACATAATCATTTTCAACGACTTGTTTAGTAGATGATGTTTCACCGATCGCTGTACCGCGGTCAATGACAAACATGTAATCCGGGTTTGTTTTTGAAATGTACTCGTAAGAAACGCTTTGTCCGTGAGTAGACGCTTTGATGTTTTTATCAGCCGGTGTCACGCCGAACACGTCATGGATCAGGCCGTATCTTGATTTAGGACCGAATGCGCTGATCTTCCCGTCGTTCGCCATGATGACGAGACCGTTTTTGTTAAGCTTTTCAGCCGTTTTCTTTACATCTGCGATTGAATGATCGATTTTTGCGAGTTCATCCTTCACTTCATCTTCTTTATCGAAGATCTTACCGATTGTTTCTGCGTCAGACTTAAATGATTCCATATACTTCGCTGTGTCTACGCCAAGGTAAATTGTCGGCGCAATTTTAGAGAATTCTTTGTAAGACTCAGATTGTCTTCCTGAGATAATGATCAAGTCAGGGTCTAAATCTGCCACTTTCTCGAAGTCTGGCTCTTTTAAGCTTCCGACGTCAGCATATTTGTCATCCTTGAATTTGGACAGATATTTAGGAAGGGCTTGTTTCGGCAGTCCCGCTACTTTATCATCAAGACCAAGTTTATCTAATGTATCTAAGCTTCCAAAGTCAAATACGACAACTTTTTTAGGGCTCTTCGGTACTTTTGTTCCGTTTTTGTCCAGCTGGTGTTTCACCGTGAGTTGTTCTTCCTTAGAATCAGAACCTTTGCTGCTTGTGCTTTGGTTTCCGCATGCAGAAATCACAACTGCCGTCACCAAAGCGATGAATAGTAATGCGAACTTTTTCATGCTCTTCACCTCTTCTATATATTAAGAAAAATAGACACCTATTCTTTGATTATCAATCGTCTGAATCGGGATGGTCATATCGTAGATTTCCTCAAGCACTGATGTTTCTATCATTTCTTCAGGCGGTCCTTCTTTTACGATTCGGCCGTTTTTCAAAGCGACGATATGGTCAGAATAGACTGAAGCAAAATTGATATCGTGAATAACGATGACGATCGTTTTTCCAAGCTCCTCTACCAGCCGTTTCAGCAGTTTCATAATTTCAACTGAGTGTTTCATATCCAGATTGTTCAGCGGCTCATCCAGAAAAATATAATCTGTGTCCTGGGCAATGACCATGGCGATAAATGCCCTTTGGCACTGTCCGCCGCTCAGCTGATCCAAGTATTTGTCTTGAATGTCTTCCAGCTTCATATAGCTGAGCGCCTGGTTAATATGAACCCAGTCTTCCTCTGTCAGCCGGCCCTGTGAGTACGGAAACCTGCCAAAACTGACGAGGTCTTTGATCGTGAGCCTGATATTAATTTGGTTCGCCTGCTTCAAAATGCTCATTTTCTTGGCAAGCTCTTTGCTGTCACATGCTCCAATCTCTTGTCCGTCTATGTAAATCTCGCCGGAATCCTTTTTGATCAGGCGGCTCATGATAGACAGCAGCGTACTTTTGCCGGCGCCGTTAGGACCGATAAACGAGGTGATTTTGCCCTTTTGAATCGTGACTGACGTCTCTTCAAGAACAACTTTCCCGCCATATTGTTTGCTTACATTTCTGACCTCTACCATGATTTATTCTCCTTTAACAGCAAGTAGATAAAATAAATCCCGCCGGCAAAATTAATAATGACGCTCAGCGTCGTTGAGAAGGTAAACACTTTCTCAACCACAAACTGCCCTCCGACCAGCGCAATGATGCTGATGAAAACGGAGCCTGCGATTAAGTATGAATGCTTATATGTTTTCAGGAATTCTCTCGCCAGGTTGACGACCAGAAGGCCTAAAAACATAATCGGCCCGACTAGCGCTGTTGAAACAGAAACCAAAATCGCAACCACGATCAGCATCTGCTTCACCACTTTGTCGTAGTCAATGCCCAAATTCACGGCGTGCTCGCGTCCGAGCGACAGCACATCGAAAAATTTTGTAAAACGCCAGACATAAACGCCTGTCAGCAGGAAGATGATGAACGCGAGCCATAACAAATCCGTATTGATATTGTTAAAGCTGGCAAACATCTTGTCCTGCACAACTTGGAACTCGTTCGGATCAATCAGCATCTGCATAAAAGAAGACAGGCTGCTGAACAGCGTGCCAAACACGATTCCGATAAGCAGAAGGAAAAAGATATTTCTCCCCTCACCCTTGAACATGATCTGATACAAAACAAGAGAAAACAGTATCATCAGCAGAACAGAGATGATAAAGTTGATGTTTTTATTCATGATGACCATATTCGCAGAACCGAACAAAAAGATAATGCCAGTCTGAATCAGCATGTAGAGAGAATCAAGGCCCAAAATGCTCGGCGTCAGGATGCGGTTGTTCGTAATCGTTTGAAAGATCATGGTCGAAAACGCAATCGCTCCCCCCGTCAGCACAATGGCAGCGACTTTTTTGATTCGTCTCGGCAGGGTGTAATCCCAATTGCCTAAGTCATAAAACAAAAACAAGCCTATACATACAATGGCTAAAACAACGAGCAAAGCTATTTTCATCTGGTTACGCATAGGCTTTTCTCCTTAACAGCATAAACAGGAAAATGCCGCTGCCGATGATTCCGACCATCAGGCCAATCGAGATTTCATAAGGGAAGATAATGATTCTGCCCAGTATATCGCAAAACAGCACAAAAACCGCTCCCAACAGCGCAGTATGCGGCAGGCTGCTCTTCAGATTGTCTCCTCTGTAAATCGATACAATATTCGGGATGATTAAACCGAGAAACGGCAGCATACCGACAGTCAAAATAACAAGGGACGTGATCAGGGACACGATAATGAGCCCGATGTTCACAACCCGTTTGTACTTCAGGCCGAGGTTGACAGAAAAGCTTTCACCCATACCGGCCAATGTGAATTTATCCGCATACACATAGGCAATGATCACGAGCGGAATACTCAGATAAAGAAGCTCGTATCTTCCTTTCACGACTAAAGAGAAGTCTCCCTGCAGCCATGATGACACATTCTGGATCAAGTCATATTTATATGCGATAAATGTCGCGATTGAACTGACGATATTCCCGAGCATTAAACCGACAAGCGGAATAAAGATGGTATCGTTAAACTTGATTCTTTCAAGGATTTTCATAAACAGAAAATTTCCTGCAAGGGCAAAGACAAACGCGACCAGCATTTTGATTAAAGGACTGGCGGATGTAAACAGCAGCAAGGAAATTAAAATGCCGAGCCTCGCCCAATCCATCGTGCCCGCCGTCGTCGGTGACACGAATTTGTTTCTGCTGATCTGCTGCATAATCAAACCGCAGATGCTCATGCTTAATCCCGCGATGACAATGCTGATCAATCGCGGCAAACGGCTTGCAAACAGCGTTGACGCCTCTTGTTTGCTTAAATCGAAGAGATCAAGCGGCGACAGATCTTCTACACCGATAAATACAGATGTGACTGCTAATATGATAAGTAGAATAAATAAGTAACGTAGCTTCATGCTGCCTCCTTACATCCTTACAGCAAAAAGAACGTATCTCCTACTCCGCAAGGACTCAAAACAATATGGCCATATAGTAATTGATTATCATTATCATTTACATATTACCATTTTTCTAGGGTTAGTCAATATTCTTTAAAAATATTAACCTAGTCATTTATCCATTTTACTAATCATTCTAACCATTTTCCATCCCAAAACGTTAGGCTGTTTACCATATTTATCTTTATAACGCAGGTATACGGTCAGCAAACCTGACATTATTCCTCGTGGAAAATACAAATGTTCTCCCCGGATAGAAATTCCCCCTTGATTTACAGTACTGAAAGAGAGATAATAAATACTAAATTTGTGTGAAAATTTTAAACATTAGGAGATGTAAACATGAAGGTCGTTAAATTCGGAGGCAGCTCACTTGCTTCAGGCGCCCAGCTTGACAAGGTGTTTCACATCGTTACCTCAGACCCGGCACGGAAAGCTGTAGTCGTCTCAGCTCCGGGAAAACGCTATGCCGAGGATACGAAAGTGACTGATCTCTTAATCGCATGTGCAGAACAATATTTGGCATCAGGCAGCGCACCTGAACTGGCGGAAGCTGTTGTGGAACGGTACGCTCTCATCGCCAATGAGCTTCAGCTGGGGCAAAGCATTATCGAAAAAATCAGAAATGATCTGTTTACGCTTTTAGAAGGAGATAAAAGCAATCCCGAGCAATACCTTGACGCAGTCAAGGCCAGCGGAGAGGATAACAATGCCAAGTTGATCGCCGCTTACTTCCGTTATAAAGGCGTCAAAGCGGAATATGTAAACCCGAAGGATGCTGGCCTCTTTGTGACAAATGAACCCGGCAACGCGCAAGTTCTTCCTGAATCCTATCAAAACCTCTATCGTCTTCGGGAACGTGACGGACTCATCATTTTTCCCGGTTTTTTCGGATTCAGCAAGGATGGCGATGTGATCACATTCTCACGGAGCGGTTCTGATATTACCGGTTCGATTCTTGCCAACGGACTACAAGCCGATTTGTACGAAAACTTTACAGACGTAGACGCTGTGTATTCTGTCAATCCGTCCTTCGTTGAGAATCCAAAGGAAATCAGCGAGCTGACATATAGAGAGATGCGGGAGCTGTCCTACGCGGGTTTTTCAGTGTTTCATGATGAAGCGCTCATTCCGGCATTCAGAGCGGGGATTCCTGTTCAGATCAAAAATACGAACAACCCCTCAGCCGAAGGCACCCGCGTCGTCAGCAAGCGGGATAACACAAACGGGCCTGTCGTCGGCATTGCCAGCGACACCGGTTTTTGCAGCATTTATATCAGCAAGTATCTCATGAACAGAGAAATCGGTTTTGGCCGCAGAGCCCTTCACATCCTGGAGGAGCATGGTTTGACGTATGAGCATGTTCCATCGGGAATCGATGACATGACAATCATTTTACGGCAGGGGCAAATGGATGCAGCCACTGAACGCAGCGTCATCAAACGGATCGAAGAGGATTTGCATGCCGATGAAGTCATCGTCGAGCATCATCTCGCCCTAATTATGGTTGTAGGGGAAGCGATGCGCCACAATGTCGGTACAACGGCAAGAGCCGCCAAAGCATTATCAGAGGCACAGGTGAATATCGAAATGATCAATCAGGGATCTTCTGAAGTGAGCATGATGTTTGGCGTAAAAGAAGCCGAAGAAAGAAAAGCCGTTCAAGCGTTATACCAGGAATTTTTCGCGGGCGTGCTGATCTCTTAATCGTACATAAATAGCGGGCGGCAGCGCCCGCTATTTTTTATATCACCTTCATATAGCCGAATTCTTCATTTTTTCTCTTGTCCACTATTATCCCTGCCAAATGGATCGGTTCAGCATATCTTATAGTATCCTTCATAGGGAGGTGAAACCTTATGTCAGGATACTCTAACGGCGGCGGTTACGGCGGCATCAGTTCTTTCGCTTTAATCGTTGTATTGTTTATTCTTTTAATTATCGTAGGGACTGCGTTTGTTGGCGGCTACTAAGCTGCTGACCGTCTCTGCGGAACCCTGTCCGCCACAGTTTTGCAGTATATGCTGAAGCAATCTCGCAAGGAGGTGCACAAAATGTCAGGTTACGGAACTTCTTTCGCTTTGATTGTTGTGTTATTTATCCTCTTGATCATTGTGGGAACTGCATTTGTAGGAGGCTACTAAATAAACGTAATCTCCATGAAGGCGGCACCGCAAGACTATGTCCTGCGGTGTTTTTTTGAAAAGAAAAACCCCTTCTCGCTAATGAGAAGGGGCTTGTTCTTACGTCATTCCTCTTTCTGTCACATGAAAGTCGAGTGCTTCCGCATTAGCAGAAACGCCAGCCGCTGTAAAAATCGCGGCTGCGGCCAAACAAATAACAAACAACTTAGATTTCAATTTCATACAAACCTTCACTCCTTTGTATTTGTTTTCTTGCCTCTTCAACTTGTAGAAAGTAGGAAGCAGACAGTTTAAACCATTTCTGTTCATAGTAATATTTTGCTACTTCTAGGGCTAAATCCTCTATATCAGCGTACATATTTTTATTTTTTAAGTACTGGAAACATCGTTCGATTCCTTCTTCATTGGGCTGATCCTGATATAGGGATTGCAAAAACTCGAATTTTACGGCATAGTCTGCATCGTCTGTTTCTTTAGCATATTCATAGCCCCGCTTGTGATATTCCGAAGCTTTATCATGTTTTCCCTGTTTATAATAAATCAGGGTGATTAAAAAATAGGCTTGCGGGAGAGAATTGACGATCCTGCTGCTTTCAAATGTGGAGACCGCTTTTTCAAAGTAATCAATGGCAGGGTCTAGAAGGTCTTGATTGTAATAGCATAACCCGAGATTGTAGTATGCTCTTCCAACCAGCTGGGCTTTTTGTTCTGCTTGGGCCATATTGAGCGCCAATTTGAAATGGCGTGCGGCTTGTTCGAAATTTCTTTCATCCATCAGGTTGACCCCGAACACGAAATGGCACTGAATGATTCTCACATTATAGGTTTCCTGCTCCACGTAAATTTCATAGGCGTTTTTTATATTAATCAATGAAAAATACGTTTGCTTCATATAATAATAAGCTTCCGCGATTTTAAAATAAAATTCAGCCCGTTCAATATGGTCTGCGACAAAGGAGAGCTTTTTCTCCGCCTGTTTATAGTATGTAATGGCAGAAATAAATTCCCGCTTATCAAATTCATACATCCCGCGAAAAAAATTCACGTAATAGTCGAGCAGCCCTTTGAGATCTGCCTGGTTGCTGTCAATGTTTCTTGATAATTCAGACAGGCTTGGCTGGTCTTCGATATTTAATTTCTCTAACGGCTCAAGATAATCCAGCATAAGCTGGTGCCGGAATTCCATTAGTGAATAATAAAGCAGCAAGTTGGAATCATGCTGCATGTGTTTCAGTTCCTGCTGGATTTCAGCTTTTAACACTTCGGCATCCGGCACGCTGAATGTCCGGATATATCTGTACCACTCGTTAATTTTTTGACCGACCGCTGAAGAAGGAATTACCCCGCTCTTCATTCCTTCACCCTCTCCCATCAAAAACTGTTTATGTCATATTTTATCATGTTTATAGACCGTCCCAACCCGAAAAACACGCAATCTTTGTTTTCGGGAGCACGCAATAAACCGAAGCGGTGTGCAAAAAAGGCGGATGCATCAGTTGATGCGCCGCCCTGTATGCTATTGCTGTTTTGCCGTTAAAGGAAGGCGGATGATGAACTTTGTGCCTTTCCCTTCTTCACTCTTGATTTCTACTGTGCCCTGGTGCATTTCAACGAGCTGCCTTACGATCGAGAGACCGAGTCCGTATTCACCGTATGCTGTGTTCGTTCTTGAAATATCTGCTTTATAGAATCGCTCCCAAATATGCTCAATATCCTCTTTTGGAATGCCGATACCCGTGTCTTCAATTTCAATAATCGTCTCTTTATAACCTTCCATTCCGCGCAGCCAAATGTCACCGTTTTGCGTAAATTGGATGCTGTTTTTCGTAATGTTGACGAGAATTTGAATGAACCGGTCATAATCGGCATGTACGATGACGTGATCCTCTACTTGGATCATCAGCTTGTTTTGTTTTTCTTCCGCCTGCTGCTGCAAGTGCTCTTTCACGATTTCAAACACCTCGATCAGAGGAACGTCTAGCTTGTTCAAGGTAATTTGCTGGGATCTGATTTTTTCATAATCCAGATTTTCTTTTACGAGCCGCAGCATGCGCTTCGTTTCCTCACTGATCAGCGAGAAGCATTTATCCTTTTTATCCTCAGGAATCGTATGGCTGTTCAACCCTTCAACCAAACCGTTGATCGTCGTCAGCGGTGTTTTTAATTCATGTGACACGTCAGCGATAAACTGCCTTCTCCGCTTCTCAAGGCGCTCAATTTCATCCCTTGACTGCTTTAGTTTTTTCGCCATGATATTAAAGTCAGACGCCAGAACGCCGATTTCGTCCCCGTAGCTGTTTTCCAAATGGATGTCATAATCGCCGGAAGCCACTTTATCTGTCGCTTCTCTCAGCTTTTGAATCCGCTTGACATGGAATTTGGACAGAAGCCAACTCACGAGAATCGTAATCACAAGCGTGCTGATCACAGCGTAAAACATATAGAGGTTGACCTGATTGACCATCTGTTCTACGCCGCTGATCGGAGAAATCAGCAGAACGGCGCCTTTAAATTCGTTCTGAACAAATATAGGCTGCGCCACAAGTGATACTTCATCATCAAAACGGCCATCTGCCCTGATCATGACAGTCTGCCCTTTTTTTAGCTTATTCCATTCTGATTTCTTCAGCTGTTCCCTTGGTGGGTGATGAAAGCCTTCAGGAAGAAAATAGGGCTGCTGCTCTTCATTAAAGATGATAAACTGCGTCTTTCTTGTGCTTAAAATGTCCTGATAAGGATAGAGCCTGCGCATGTCCACCTGGCCGGCTTGGAATTCATTTGCAATCTGCACCGCATATGACGTCAATTCCTCTACTTTGTTCTGATAGGCAAATTCCTTCACAAAGTGGGAAAACAGAGAAATGATAATGACAAACGCTAAAATCAAAATGCTGATATGGCTTAGCAGCAGCTGATATAAATATTTAATCTTCATCAAATTTATACCCTACTCCCCACACAGTATACAGGAAAGGCTTGTCCTCGCTGGCAAGCTTTTTCCGCAGTCGTTTGATATGAACGTCAACCGTCCGCTCATCTCCATAAAACTGATAGCCCCATACCTGCTCAAGCAGCTGTTCTCTTGAGAACACCTGCCGCGGATTTTGGACAAGGTAATAAAGCAGATCGAATTCCTTCGGCGTGAGATTTTCTACAGGCTCTCCGTTTAATAATACTTCTCTCGTCTTCTTATTAATGGTAAAGCATTCCGTTTCGATCATATCTTCATCAATAACTGCTTTGCCTGTCGCCTTATATCTTCTGATGACGGCTTTGATGCGGGCAACCAATGTCAGCGGGCTGAACGGCTTTGTGACATAATCGTCCGCCCCCATCTCAAAACCGATGACCTGATCTGATTCAGTGTCTTTGGCAGTCAGCATGATAATCGGCACCGTGCTTGTCTCTCTTATTTTTCTGCAGATGGTCACGCCGTCCATAGATGGAAGCATGATATCCAAAATGATCAGATCCCAATTTTCTTCCGTAAAACGCTGGTACCCTTCTAACCCGTCATGAACGAATTCCGCTTCAAAACCTTCTTTAAAAAAGAACATCTCCGTCATCGTACATACACTAACATTATCTTCTATCATTAATATTTTCATTATATCCTCCGGTTGTTTTGATGCTTTTTTATATAATAGCACCATTTTAAACAGAAGGTTTTGCGTTTCACAATTGTTAGTTTTTATTTCATCAACTAGAAATAGATTGTTCATATTTTTTTCATACCTTTGGACTACTATTAATTTATCAGCAAGCAGGCGCCCCCAGAGGCGGTCTTATCAATAAAAATACCAATACGGAGGAACATAAATGAACTTTATCAAACGGGCCTTTTGGAATATGAAGGCTAAAAAGGGAAAAACGTTATTGCAATTATTTGTGTTTACAGTCATATGTGTCTTTGTTTTATCAGGCCTCACCATCCAGTCGGCAGCACAAAAGTCTAGCGAACTGGCCAGACAGGAACTTGGCGGAAGCGTGACACTTCAGGTTGACCGCCAAAAGCAAATGGAAAAGCAGCAGGACAGCGGTGAAAAACGCAGCTTCGAATCAACACCGATCAAAGTGTCTGATGCGAATAAGCTTGCAGCGCTTGATCATGTGAAGAGCTACAATTACACCACATCAGCTTCAGCCAACGCGGGAAACTTTGATGCGATTGAAAGCTCTAGTTCAAGTGATTCCAGCTCCAGCAGTTCAAGCTCAAACGCTAAAAACAGTCAAGGCGGAGGACAAGGCGGACCGCAAATGGTTCAAGCTGATCTTTCGATTGAAGGTATCATCAGCACAGCGTTAGTCGATGATTTCTCTGACGGAGATTCAAAAATCACTGACGGACGCGCGATTACAAAATCAGATGTCGGCAAAAAAGTAACAGTGATCAATGAAACATTAGCGGAAGAAAATGATTTAAGCGTTGGCGATTCGATCACAATTGAATCAGCAACGGATGAGGATACAACAGTAAAGCTGAAGATCGTCGGTATTTATAAAACAACATCTTCAGGTGATGACCAAGCCCAAAATTTCTCTTTCTTAAATCCTTATAATAAGCTTTATACGCCTTACACAGCAACAGCGGCGCTGAAAGGCGACGACTATAAAAATACGATTGACTCAGCTGTTTACTATATGGACGACGCGAAAAATATGGATGCTTTCGTAAAAGCAGCGAAGAAAACATCAATTGACTTCGATACGTACACACTGAATACAAACGATCAGCTTTACCAGCAAATGGTCGGCCCGATTGAAAATGTGGCTTCTTTCTCTAAAAACGTCGTGTATCTTGTATCAGTGGCAGGCGCCGTCATTCTTGGCCTGATTGTCATGATGTCAATCAGGGAGCGCAAATACGAAATGGGCGTGTTAATGGCCATCGGTGAAAAACGATGGAAATTGATTGGACAGTTCTTGACTGAGATTCTGATTGTGGCCGTTATCGCTATCGGCCTTGCATCTGTGACGGGAAATCTCGTCGCGAATCAGCTTGGAAATCAGCTTTTATCCCAGCAAATCAGTTCATCAACCGATTCAACGCAAACCGCAAGCGGACAAATGCCCGGCGGCGGTGGCGGCATGGGCGGCAAAATGTTCGGCCACAGTTCATCCAACGTGGACGTTATCGATTCACTGAACGTCGCGGTTTCTATGAACGACATGCTTATACTTGGCGGGATCGGCATCCTAATCGCAATCATTGCAACATTGCTGCCGTCAATTTCAGTACTGCGGCTTCATCCGAAAACGATATTGACAAAACAGGAATAGAAAGAGGCGGAACCTATGAGCTTATTAGAATTTCAACAAGTCGGCTACTGGTATAAAGACAAAAGCCAGCCATTGTTTCAGGATATTAACATCAGCTTTCAAAAAGGCAAATTCTACACAATCGTCGGCACATCAGGGACGGGGAAAACCACTTTCCTGTCTCTGGCAGGCGGACTTGACGCACCAAAAGAAGGAAACATCCTTTACGACGGAAAAGCGGTTTCTAAAATCGGCTTAACCAATTTCAGAAATCAATATGTATCAATCGTCTTTCAGGCGTACAACCTGCTCCCGTATATGACGGCTTTGCAGAACGTCACAACCGCTATGGAAATCACAGGTTCTAAAGAAAAGAACAAAGAATCATATGCGCTTGACATGCTGCAGAAGGTTGGCATCAACGAAAAACAAGCCCGGCAAAAAGTGCTCACACTGAGCGGCGGACAGCAGCAGCGGGTATCAATTACAAGGGCTTTCTGCTGTGACACGGATCTTATCGTAGCCGATGAACCGACCGGAAACCTTGATGAGGACACATCAAAAGAGATCGTACGGCTCTTTCAGGATCTGGCGCACAAGGAAGATAAATGCGTCATTATGGTGACGCACGATGAACAAATTGCAAAAGTGTCAGACATCAATATCAGACTTTCAAGAGGAAGTTTTACTGTGAAGGAAAACGTCGCAGTCGTATAACAAAACGCGCCTCTGCCAGTGCAGACAGGGGCGCACCCTATATCCCCCTTTTATATAGAAGTGAACATAAAAAGAGCGGCGGCTGCATCCCCCCGCTCTTTTTATCATTTTTTTGCTTCCTCCCCTTTTGACTTCTCTCTTCGTTTCTTTTTCCAAACAGCCACAATAAATAGAAAGAGCGGAAACAATAATTGAAAAGGCAAATGAATATACAGCGGCACCACGTTCAGGCCTTCATTCAGGTGCTCCGAAAAGTTAGTCGCGATCGTTATAGAAAGGATTAAAATGCCCAATCCCATCGGATAAGCCAATTGAGAGGGATTCTTTTCCTTAAAGAGCGTAGATGTCCCAACCACAGTGGCATATAAGTAGAGGCTGACCTTAAAGAAGCCGCCGATGATCAGCGCCAGCATAAAAAAGACATCGAGCCGGTCTAAAAATTCTTCGACCTTGATTGTCTGGATCGTGCTTAAAAGCGGAAACTGGGATCTGAGTGTAAGATCAACATCAAGCACGCTGATATTAATCGCCACGGTGAGCGCCACAACCAATCCGCTAATAGCCATGGCGATCATCCCCATTTTTTTCACATCTTTTCTATCATTCAGGTTAGGGAAAATCATCACAAATAAAACAACTTCACCAAATGGGACGTACATGGTCTGCGTGAAAACAGAGTGAAGGATAGGAGAGATACCGTTTGCCAAAACCGGCTTTAAATTGTGTGGGTCTATAGTCCCCGAGACAATAATCAGCACGAGGCCGATCGCGCCCAGTAAATACATGGCCCCGAAAAGAAGTTCGGCCGCGCGTGCGAGTACTTCAATTCCTTTTCTTACGGCATATATGCTTACTACCATTAATAAAGCATTTACAATTATGATAGGTGTATCATGATAAGCAAACGTCAGCAGCATTTCTCCAAAGTCACGCAGCACCCTTGCGGCAATATAGGCAAAGTACAAGATATAGAGAAATGAAAACAGCCAGCTCAGCTTGGTTCCCAGCATATCATCCATATATTCTTTCGGAGAAGAATTCGGATAACATTGATAAATGCCTTGATACAAATAGAAAAGAAACAGTCCGATCGCACAGCCTAATAAAACTGCTATCCAAGCATCCCTGCCCGCCATCGAGCCCGGTGTAATCAATAAGGAGCTGCCCAGTTCAAAAATGATAATCATGACAAACAGCTGCCTTATGCTTATTCTGGCTTTTTCCATCTGTCACTTCCCCTTTCTTCAGACCTAATCATCTTTAAACTGGTGTTTGATCGGATTGTTTCGCAATCCCGTCCTTCTGATATACGTCTCGGCCTTCACATCGATGGGCAGTTCCGGCAAATATTCTTTGTCCCAAGTGTCCTTCATTTTCTCCCACTGCTCCGGATACTTTCTATATATCGTGTCACCAAAACCGATAAAATCTATTTTATTCTTTTTAATCTTTTTCACAGTATGGCTGATTTCCTTTTCAAGCTCTTTGTTGAGCGCTTTTTCAATAGCGGCCAGCACCTTGGGATCAGACAATTGGAAAGGGTATTTGACAGCATCTATAATTCCTTCAACCGACACTTTCACATGGATGTACGGACGTCCGTTCCGCATTTTCGGTACCAGCTTTGTATCTTGATGGGTAACCTGCAAGCTGACCGCATCCTTCGTCTTGCCCCAGTCAGCATTAATAAACGTATGCTGGATCTTATTCATAAGCCAGACTGCCCCCACGCTTTCATCATCTTCCAGCCAATACTTTAAATATCCTGCCTTATCAAAAACCGCCAAACCATCTGCCTGAAGAATGGCTTTCGGGTCAGTCGCCTGCGTGTTTTCCATGCTGACTCCTTTTTTATCGTCACCAATCATCATATATCCGGGGATGACCGGTGCCATAGTGTTGGCGGCAAGTGTTTTCAAAACGTCCTGAATATTGATTTTGACCACCCGCCCGTATTGTGCCTCCGTGAAATCGAGTGTTTTATTGACTTTATTTGACGGAATTTTATCAATCGGCGTCAAGATTTTCACAATATTTTCTGCTTTTGTTTTATGGGCAACGACGAATGTTGCTGTTGTCCTGAATTCTGTGTCCCGGTCAAGATTATCTAATACAAAATCCAAACCTTCTTCTTTTGCCAGCTTTTCATTGATCACGACTAGATTGGTATGGGCAAAATAAAGCCGCCGTGATACCTTCATGGAGGCTTTTCTGAGTGCTTCCGTTATATTGTTACCTTCAATCGAATAGACAGATACAGGCGGCCTGTCTCCAGCACCGCCTCCCTGAAGGCCGCCGGCAACATTTCCTGGATTGATAATTTGAAGATGCAGCACGTAGTTGCTGTCGTTTGTCCGATCGATGCCAATCGCCGAGATAATCGCAAGATCCGTCAGCTCCCGCTTATCCCAGCAGCCGGGCAGCACAATGACGCTCAAAAGCATGAGAACGGCTAATAGACATTTACGTACCATTCTGATCCCCTTCTTCCAAATCTTTGTTCACCATTCCTCGTGAAGCGGCCGGCTCTGGGCGTTGGTCTTTCCCCTGCCGCACCTTATCTTCCTTGCTGACCGATTCCGGCCTTTTTTCATCGGCCCACCACGGAACCCGGAAAAGCGCGTCCTTTACGCCTTGTGAAGAAAAAGGTGCAAGCGGCGACATATATGGAACGCCGAATGAACGAAGACTGCATAAGTGGACAAACATCATAATGATCCCTAAAATCAGCCCGTAAAAACCCATAACAGCTGAGGCAATAATAAAGATAAACCGAATAAGCCGGGCTGAAATCGCCATTGCAAACGCCGGTGTTGCGAAGCTCGCAATCGCGGTGAGTGCCACGATAATCACCATTGCCGGAGAGACGATACCAGCCTGTACGGCAGCCTGGCCGATTACGAGCGCGCCTACGATTGACACTGCCGAGCCGACAACCCGGGGCAGCCTGACTCCCGCTTCCCTCAGAATCTCAAAAGCAACCTCCATCGTCAGCGCCTCCACAACAGCCGGAAACGGGACAATTTCCCGCTGGGCGGCAATGACCACTAACAGCTGAGTCGGTATCATTTCTTGATGAAACGTCGTGGCTGCCACGTATACAGCCGGTGCCACAAGCGAAATGAAAAAGACTAAAACACGAAGAATTCTTATGCTTGTCGCAATGTCAAAACGCGAATAATAATCCTCAACAGACTGAAAAAACTGGACAAATAAGGCCGGGGCAATAAGCACAAACGGTGTTCCGTCCACAATAATCGCGAATCTTCCTTCTAACAGATTACCCGCTACAACATCAGGGCGTTCTGTATGATACATAGTCGGAAACGTCGTAAAGGTTTCATCTTCAATCAGCTGCTCAATATATCCAGATTCCAAAATACTGTCAATATCTATTTTTTCCAGGCGCTGCTTCACTTCCTTCAGCACCTTTTCATCACATATTCCTTGAATGTACATGAGAGCGATATCCGTATTCGTAACAGAACCTTTTTTCATTTTTTCAACCCATAAATTCGGATTTTTAATGTATCGCCGGATCATGGAAATATTGGTTTGCAGAGACTCTGTAAACCCTTGGCGCGGGCCGCGGAATGACACCTGGGTGCTAGGCTCTTGGATGGAGCGCTGCTCTCCCCCTTGAGTGCTGCAAATCAAAGCTTCATCATGGCCATCAGCAAAAATGAGCGCATTGCCGAGCATTAACTCGGAAAAAAGCTTGTCCCAGCTCTTTTCCGCTTTCACCCCGCCCAGCGGGAGCGTTTTTTCAAGAATTTGCTGGATCGCATGAGTATTCTGGATAGACTCATCCTGTACCAATGGGTCAATTAACGACTCATGGATCGTGTTATTATCGACCAGCCCAGCAATATAGATAACAGCTAGGTGGACATGATCTTGCTCCCCGATTTTAATCTCGCGAATGATGACGTCAGAGCTGCTTCCGACTTCCTTTTTCGTTTCCGCTATATTCTTTGCCAAACTTGGAGAAATGAGAACCGGCCTTTCTTTTTCTTGCTGCTGTTCCTGATTCCTTTCGTCTGTATTCTGCTTGTCTTTTGAATCGGTATTGTTCTTTCGCTTAGAAAATAAAGGCATACACAAATACCTTTCCTTGTCGTTTTCTCATATTCTTCCTTTTAAAATTGAGATTATGCATTAGGGTTAGATGCGGTATAACTTCTCCGCCAACGATAGACACTAAAAGCGGAGGATGATGAAGCATGAAGATATTGGGCGTGACCGGAGTCATATTAATTTGTTTATTAGCTATTTCTGTATTGATGGACATGCTTCAAGGGTTCAGTTTAACAAAAGCCGTTTATAACAATATGTCCAGCTTTAAGATGACAACATTTGCGGAATGGGTCGTGCTTTTATTTTTTGTGTTAGTACTTGTGAGAGAAATGTACGTGATCTATAAATCGAAAAAAAAGAACCCCTAGAGGGGGCGCTTTTTTCAGACGATCATATTGCCGTCTATTGTATCACTGCTGTGTTTGTTGATAGTCCCTTTAAAAATGCGGTTGCCGATGATTTTGGAATTGGTTGACGTGTTTGTTTGAATAGCTGTCGCAGTGCCCGCGGAGAGGTTATTGATGGTGTTTCCTGAGATGATAGAGCCTGCAGAGCCATTGAGATAAATCACAATCGGATTCCCGGCTGTTCTGTTGACTGAAATGGTATTATCAAAAATCTCATGCACACCGGCGCTGATATAGATGGTGACCAAAAGCGGAGATCTCTCTAAGTGGTTGCCGATAATTGAGGTTTTCGCACTTGTGGAGCAATAAATGGGGTAATTTTTGAACTCTTTAAATGTATTGTTTTTGATGATGGCGCCGGCATTGTTTGTGACGGAAACAGAATATGATTCCGGCACTGCTTCAAACGCGTCAGGATTCAGTGTATTCCCTTCAATCACCGCGTTCCCTTGAGCAATCCAAATGCCCCGGCTGAATTTTCTCAGGAGATTATCTTTAATGATCATATTTCCGCCGGAAACGTTCACACCGTCAACGACTTGAATGAGACAGTTATTCAGAAAAGCGATGTCATCTGACAGCACTGCGCGAAGACCGATGCTGCGCCTTGTTTCAGACAGTCCGTTTTGAATTTGGTTTCCGTCTACCTTTACGTCGGAAGACTGGTAAACCAATATCCCTGTGTTTTCAAAGTTGCTGATTTTGTTGTTCGTCACAAGAACGCTCTTTCCCCTGACATCAATTCCAGTTGAAAATCCGGTAATGAGGTTGCCAGCGATCACTGCATCACTGGTCTCTTTTCCTTGTGATACACCGAGTCCGGTTATCCCGACTCTTGGCGCAGCCGCCACGTCTTCAGGGCGTCTCAGAATATTTCCCTTGATCACTGTTTGCGTCCCATATCCGTAGCTGATTGTATTGTCAGAGTGATTTCCTTCTATTAAAATGCCATACCCGTTAAAATTGGTCACAGAACTTGAAACGTTTCCAACAAAGTGGTTATTGCGAATTGATACATTAATCGGTTCCTCATAATCAACGTCACCTTCGCCATATCCTTCAATGTCAATTCCGAATTTCGGCGCTGTTCCATTCCCCGTTCCGGCATCTTCAATCAAGCATTCCTCCACCGTGACCATGTCACATCCGGTAATGGAAATGTTATTTCTCCTCGACCGCCGAACCTCACAGCGGCGGATGATAATTTGCTCTGACGTTCGATAATCTTGATTGGTCTTTAATCCCCTTGGGCTGACTATGATCCCATCGCCGGTAAAATCAGAAATTTTCACATCATCAATGACAACATTCGAGCATCCTTCAATACATATGCCAAAGCCCCATTCATGGGTTGACCTTATCCCTGCCGAGGCATACGTATGCTCATCCCGTTCGCCGATAATTTGTCCTCCGGAAATGGTTATATTCTCTTGCTTGCCCACATAAAATGCGGAATAACCCCACGAACTATTCGGGATCACTTTCATGATACATTCGGGGTCCATCATAATCTCAAGGTTGCCGGGAACAATGATCCCCGCGTTTCGAAACCTCTGATTAAGATCTCCGCCAAGCGTTGCGTCTATTAAATATGTTCCCTTTGGAAACCAGACAGTATGATAGCCTTTCGATACAGCTGTACTGAGGCACTGATTAATCCGTTCTGTCGAATCCGTTTTACCATCTCCAGGAACACCGAAATCCGCTGCATTTAATATGAATTCAGCCAATTGCGAGCCTCCTTCTCTATGATTACTATCATGTTACTCACAAAGGCCCGATCTGCTTGTACATTTCTCTAAAATTTTATTAAAAAAATATAAAGGAATAGTTGTGTAAGAAAATCTCACGATAAAAAGTTTAAAAATTAGGAGGAAATCACTATTTTTAGGTATTTATAATTTTTCCATTATGGAACTATTTGAAATGAGTATAAATTATATTGACACAAGTATTATATAAGAATATGATTTTTATAATACACTTTTTTTAGAAAGGGTTTGGCTGACATGGCTTCGATTGATAACGAAAGTATCATTAAAAGCGTCCCGCAAAAAGGGTTCTTTGGTCACCCGCGAGGACTATTTACACTATTTTTCACCGAATTTTGGGAGCGTTTCTCTTACTATGGAATGAGAGCAATCTTACTTTACTATTTGTATACAGAGACGGTAAACGGAGGGCTCGGCTTTGACAAGGGCACTGCGGTTGCCATTATGTCGATTTACGGATCACTCGTATACATGTCCACCATTATTGGCGGATGGCTCGCTGACCGGGTATTCGGTACCGCAAACACCGTGTTTTACGGCGGCATATTCATTATGTTCGGCCACATTGCACTCGCCTATCCGGGCAGCGCGATCGCATTCTATATCAGCATGGTGCTTATTATTGTCGGAACAGGATTATTAAAACCAAACGTTTCAAGCGTGGTTGGGGATCTTTACACGAAAGAAGACCCGCGCCGCGACTCAGGTTTCAGTATTTTCTACATGGGGATTAACCTCGGTGGTTTACTTGCACCGTTAATTGTCGGAACACTCGGACAGAAGTACAACTATCATCTCGGCTTCGGAGCTGCCGCGGTCGGAATGCTTCTCGGACTTATCGTTTTTGCTTTGACAAGAAAGAAAAACCTCGGGCTTGCAGGTTCCAATGTGCCGAATCCGCTGTCTAAAAAATCTGCGATTGGCACCGGAATCGGTGTTATCATCGTGGCGATCGCAGTGATTATCTCTGTACAAACAGGCGTGCTGACGATCAATCGTTTTATCGACCTTGTAAGTATTCTCGGTATTTTGATTCCTGTCATTTATTTCATCATCATGTTTACAAGCAAAAAAGCGGACAGCACAGAAAAATCCCGTCTTGCCGCTTACATTCCTTTGTTTATCGGTGCTGTCATGTTCTGGGCCATTCAGGAACAGGGAGCGACCATTCTTGCGGTATACGCTGATGAACGCATAAGACTTTCATTGGGCGGATTCGAACTTCAATCATCATGGTTCCAATCATTAAATCCATTGTTTGTCGTCATTTTTGCGCCAATATTCGCATGGCTCTGGATGAAGCTTGGCAAACGCCAGCCGTCTACACCAGTTAAATTCTCAATCGGAATTATTTTAGCCGGATTGTCATTTATCATTATGGTATTCCCTGCTATGCAAGGAAAAGAAGCACTCGTAAGCCCGCTTTGGCTCGTTCTCAGCTTCCTGCTTGTCGTGCTTGGAGAGCTGTGCCTGTCTCCAGTCGGTTTATCCGTGACAACGAAACTGGCCCCAGCTGCCTTCTCTGCACAGACAATGAGTATGTGGTTTCTGACGAACGCAGCAGCACAAGCGATCAATGCCCAAGTAGCCGGATTGTTTGATAAAATTCCTGAAACAATGTACTTCGGCACCATCGGTTTGATTTCTATCGTTCTTGGCGGCATTCTCCTGCTGCTCTCGCCGATGATCAAACGCGCGATGAAAGGGGTCTTATAATTAGAAACAGCCCGCGGATTTTAATCTGCGGGCTGTTTTTTTATTGATCCAGCCATTTGCTGAAGCTTTGATCAAAGGCTTCCGGTTCTTCCAGCATCGGCTGATGGCCGCTCTTTTCAAAAATAACCTTATCCACATGGGGATATAAACCGTCAACAGCATCCCATAGCGCAACAGGCGCAACCATATAATCATATCTCCCTAATCCGATATACACCGGCATACGAACATCAGCTAACCGCTGAATAAGATCAATTTGGGCAAATGTATTGCCCCATAATTCATCAATGATCGGCATATTCGTGAATACACCGTCCCATAAGGCAGCTGCATGCGGCCGCTCTTGATAAAAGCTTTTCGCTTCAGCGCGAATACACATGTGCACAAAGCGCCTTTCAGGATCTTTGTCGATGTCCTGCGGCAAATTCGCGATGTCTTTTTCAAATCGTTTCTTTCTCTCAAGGCTGGCTGTTTCCATGAAAAATGATTCGCTTTTTCGCTGTCTTTCTTCACTGTTATCAGGCGCAGTATTGAAGAGCGCCACCTTCCGAACTTGTTTGGGATATGTCCTGGCATACTCTAAAGCCATAAAAGCGTGCCCGGAATGTCCCAGGATAGTAACATCCTCAAGCTGAAGAAATGTTCTCATCCTTTCGATATCAGCCAAGACGGCATCAAGCCTCGAATCCTCCGCACGAAGCTCCCGCTTAGGCTTAGCAAATCCCCTATGGTCGACAAAGACCCATTGATATTTCTGTTTGATATCTGAGGAAAAAAGGCGCGGATAGTAAACCGCACTCCCGATCACAAGGATGGGTGCGCCCTCGCCCTCAATTCGATAAGCTAAATCAAAGCCGTCCGAGTGACAGATCCCCGCACGTTCCATTTCTCACGCCCCCTTTGTTTTCATTATATAAAAAAAGCCTGACGCATGGCGTCAGGCTATCGATATTACCGCTTTAAATCTTCCAGGGTCTTTTCCCATCTGCCCAGCACCTCTTCAGGGCTGTGAAGCTGTATACGGACACCTGAAGTCAAATCAGCGTATTTCGCAACGTCCTCCTTCACTGAAACGATGCGGCAGGAAAAACGGTCTCTATCATATTCGGCATCTTTCAAAGGCGGTAAAGGCGCGCATTCAAGCTTTACATAATAGGCCGCTCCCTTCCACCACGCCGTGAACTGTGCTTTTCCTGTGCGAAGGATGTTGGCCGAAGTCATTGTGTTTTTCCACAGAGCGATTCGGATATCAGTTCGGCTCAGCGCGATAATTTCACCCGCACTGATCATAGCGGCATGCGGCCAGCCATCCTCTGATACTGTTTGCAGAACGAAGGCCTCATGCTGCTTCTCATTCAGGCATCTCCCGTCAAGCAGCTCAAAGAGACGGTCTGACATACTGTTCACGCCGATCAAGCCTTTCGTTCCGGCACCGCCGGAACTTCAATTGCTGTTTCTGTTTCCTTTGGATCAATTTTAAACGCTGGATTGTATTTTTCGGGATTTGTAATGCTTTCCGGTTCACAGGATCTCCATGTAAAAAAGCATGTTTGGCACTGATAAACTTCCCATGCGCCTTCTACAGGCGATTTGCTCATGACTTCTCCCTTTTTTGAGTCGCATCGAGGACATGTATGCATTTCGAACATCCTTTCCTTATTTATTCATTAAGTCCATTAGTTTTTGTTCCCATTCTTTCGTTGTTAGCGGAGAATCAAGCGGCTGTGAATAATGGCCTCTTGTTTCCGGCGCAACCGGTGTAGTGGCGTCAAGAATCATTTTGTGAGTGATTCCTGATGGATTGGATCCCGGATCAAGCGGCAGGACAGATAAGTCCGGAATGATGACCGCATCGTGTTTCGGATGCATTTTGGTCGAAAGCGCCCACATGACCTGCGGAAGGTTGAATGGATCGACATCCTCATCAACGACAATGACCATTTTGCAGTAGCCGAGTCCGTGCGGCGTTGTGAGTGCGCGCATGCCGACCGCTTTCGCAAATCCGCCATAGCGGGTTTTTGTGGAAACAATCGCGATTAAACCGTGTGTGTACATGGCGTTCACTGCCACAATTTCGTTCGGATACGCTTCTTTTAACTGCTGATAAAGCGGCACGCATGTGTTAATGCCGATCATGTAATCGCATTCTGTCCAAGGCATGCCTAAGTATAAATGTTCAAAGATCGGATTGTTTCTGTGATAGACGCGTTTAATTTTGATAATCGGCATGCTGCGTCCGCCGGAATAATGGCCTGTGAATTCACCGAACGGCCCTTCATATTCGCGCTCTCCGGCAATAATCTCACCTTCAAGCACCACTTCAGCGCCCCACGGAACATCAAGATCAGACAGCTTTGATTTGACGATGCGATATGGTTCGCCTTGAATCGCACCTGCCATTTCGTATTCTGATTGATCATAGAGAAGCGGAGTCGATGCCGCCGTTGTAATGACCGGCTCACAGCCGAGCGCAATAGTGACCGGAAGGTTGATGCCGCGTTCTTCAGCTTGGCGCAGATGGATTGCAATATCGTGCTGCGGGACAGGCTGAATGCCAAGGCGGTCTTTTCCTTTGACTTGCATTCTGTAAATGCCGACATTTTGTTTGCCGAAGTTGTCAGGGTCCTCAAGATCACGGGAAATGACACATGCTTTGTCTAAATAGTAGCCTCCATCACCCTGGTTAATTCTGAAAAGAGGCAGTATATCGAACAAATTGATATCTTCTGTGATTTCATTTTCATGAAATGGCGCTGTTTCCTCACGTTTGACCGGCATCGGAAACTGGTCATAACGCTTTGCGAATTCAAAAAACTGTTCTTTTACCGGTGTGTCTTTCGGCATGCCCAGCATCATGGCATGGTTTGGCCAAGAGCCGATGACATTCATCGCAATTCGCGCGTTATGATAGCCGTAAATGTTGTTAAATAAGAGCGCAGGGCTTTTATCGCCAAGATTGCTGGCTGCCCGTGCGGCGGCCCCTAAATCCGGTTCCGGCTTTACCTCTTCATTCACTGTAAGCAGCTGTCCTTCTTTTTCAAGGGCAGCGAGAAATTCTCTGAAATCTTGATAAGCCATGATCAAGCTCCTCCTTTTTGTTTTTCAATCCCATTCCAGCGCTTCGCTTCAGGAAGCCGAATGCCGAATTGGTCCAACGTTCTGAATACAATATGGTCAACCATTTCCTCTAAGCTTCTCGGCTGATTATAAAATGCCGGCATCGGAGGAAGAATGATGGTGCCCATTTTCGTAAGCGCTAGCATATTTTCGAGATGAATTTGGTTCAAAGGCGTCTCTCTCGTTAAGAGGACGAGTTTTTTTCTCTCCTTGAGCATGACATCCGCCGCACGTGTCAGCAGATTATCCGCCATTCCGGTGCGAATGCTTGCGAGAGATTTCATGCTGCACGGCGCAACAATCATTCCATCGGTATCAAACGACCCGCTTGAAATGGCTGCCGCCTGATCCTTATGTGAGTAGGTGTATGTGGCCAGTTGTTCTACTTCTTGTAAGGTATAGCCTGTTTCGTGTTTGATCGTGACGTTTGCCCAAGGAGACACAACGAGATGGGTTTCCACTCCGGCGGCCTTCAGCCACTGCAGCAGCCTGACCCCGAAAATGGCCCCTGTTGCCCCTGTCATTCCGACAACGAGTTTCACTTTGCCCCCTCCTTTACGCTTGAATTCTGCTTTCATTTCAATCATACTCCTGATATATCCATATGAAAAATATCTATTAAATCTATATTTAATACCTAAAAGGTATGATAAGGAGGCGCTTTCTTTTGGATATTCGCCAGCTTCGATACTTCATTACCATTGCCCAAGAACAGAAAATCACGTCCGCAGCCAAAAAGCTTCACATGGCGCAGCCGCCTTTAAGCAGGCAGCTCAAACAGCTGGAGGACGAACTTGGTGTTGTCCTGTTTGACCGGAACAAGAAAAAACAAATGACTCTTACATATGAAGGAGCTGTTTTTCTAAAAAGAGCAAAAGAGATTCTGCACAGGTTTGAGGATGCCGTCATTGAGGTACAAGAGCTGAAGGAGGAGGTAGCCGGCACGCTGGCCGTAGGTTCAACGATTTATTGCGCCGCTTTGATGCTCGAAAAAGTAACACAAATCAAAGAGAGATACCCGCACCTCACCTTTAACATTTGGGAAAATGAGCCCGCGACGCTGTTAGAGCTGCTGGAAAGCCGTCAAATCGATGCCGCGGTCACGACAACACTGATCAAAAGTGACACAGTACAATTCAAGCAGCTTGATGACATTCCATGTGTGCTCGTGCTTTCAGACGAAGCCGGATATCCGTGCGGAGACACCATTAAGATGGAGGACATTCCTTCATTTCCGCTGATCCTGCTGCGGCCTGTCAACGGAAAAGGCGTCTATAATCAGGTCATGAATGAATTTCATCGTTTGAACCTGGAGCCGCGCATTGTTTGTGAATGCCACGACTCTGCAACTTTGCTCAGCCTCGTGTCATCCGGATTCGGCGCGTCTATTTTGCCCGTCACAATGATTCCCGTTCATATGAGAAATCACGTTCACACCGTCCATATCGAAAATAATCCCTTCATTATGACACCGGCTGTCATGTGGAGAACGGACAGTTATTTGCCTAAACCGGCACAGCAATTTTTGGATTTATTTTAAAAGATTTTGCCTTATGAAAACCAATTACTTGACTCATACTAAAAAAAAGTTATCCTTTAGATTTGTAAGCTATTTTTTTATTTCAATAAAATCAACCAGAAAAGTGGGGAATAAGATGAAAAAAGCATTATTGGCTTTATTCATGGTCGTAAGTATTGCAGCTCTTGCAGCTTGCGGAGCAGGAAATGACAATCAGTCAAAAGATAATGCCAAAGATGGCGATCTTTGGGCTTCAATTAAGAAAAAAGGTGTGCTCACAGTCGGAACGGAAGGAACATATGAGCCGTTCACTTACCACGACAAAGACACTGATAAATTGACTGGCTATGATGTCGAAGTTATCACAGAAGTCGCAAAACGCCTCGGGCTTAAAGTCGACTTTAAGGAAACACAGTGGGACAGTATGTTTGCCGGCCTGAATTCCAAACGGTTTGACGTTGTTGCCAACCAAGTCGGAAAAACAGATCGTGAAGACAAATATGATTTCTCAGATAAATACACAACATCAAGAGCCGTTGTCGTAACGAAAAAAGACAACAACGATATTAAGTCTGAAGCAGATGTAAAAGGAAAAACGTCAGCTCAATCACTGACAAGCAACTACAACAAATTAGCTACAAATGCCGGCGCTAAAGTAGAAGGCGTTGAAGGTATGGCGCAGGCCCTTCAAATGATCCAGCAAGGCCGCGTCGATATGACATACAACGATAAGCTTGCCGTATTGAACTACTTAAAAACATCTGGCAATAAAAACGTGAAAATCGCGTTTGAAACAGGTGATCCTCAGTCAACATATTTCACGTTCCGTAAAGGAAGCGGCGAGGTTGTTGATCAAGTCAACAAAGCATTAAAAGAAATGAAAGAGGACGGGACTCTTTCTAAAATATCTAAAAAATGGTTCGGCGAAGATGTTTCTAAATAATCTGCCGGCATTGACGCTTGGCACGGCGATCCCGTGGGATCTGGTGCAGCAGTCATTCTGGCCGATACTTTCAGGGGGAATCTACTATACGATTCCCCTTACGATTCTTTCCTTTATATTCGGAATGATCCTGGCGCTGATTACGGCGCTTGCCAGAATGTCGAAAGTGAGACCTTTGAGATGGGTGTTCAGCGTATACGTATCCGCAATACGCGGCACTCCTCTTCTCGTTCAATTGTTCATCATTTTCTATCTGTTCCCGGCCTTTAACGTCACATTAGATCCATTTCCAAGCGCAGTTATCGCCTTTTCTTTAAACGTCGGCGCCTATGCATCTGAAATCATTCGGGCATCTATTTTATCCGTGCCGAAAGGGCAATGGGAAGCCGGCTACACAATTGGCATGACACATCAAAAAACGCTGTTCCGCGTCATTTTGCCGCAGGCGTTTCGTGTGTCGATCCCGCCATTATCCAATACCTTTATCAGCCTGATTAAAGATACATCCCTCGCCTCTCAAATTCTGGTCGCTGAGCTGTTCAGAAAAGCCCAGGAAATCGGCGCGCGGAATCTTGATCAAATTTTAGTGATCTATATTGAAGCAGCCTTTATTTATTGGATTATCTGCTTCCTGCTCTCACTCGTCCAGCATGTCATCGAACGGCGTCTTGACCGCTACGTGGCCAAATAAGGAGGTTCCGAGTATGCTTACCGTTAAAGGATTAAACAAATCATTCGGTGAAAATGAAATTTTAAAAAAGATAGATATGAAGATTGAAAAAGGAAAAGTCATCGCCATACTTGGGCCTTCAGGTTCAGGGAAAACGACGCTGCTTCGCTGCCTGAACGCTCTGGAGATCCCGAATCGCGGAGAGCTTGCATTTGATAATTTCTCCATCGATTTCTCTAAAAAGGTGAAACAGGCGGATATCCTAAAGCTTCGCCGAAAATCCGGAATGGTGTTTCAGGCGTATCACCTGTTCCCGCACCGCACAGCCCTCGAAAACGTGATGGAGGGCCCTATTCAGGTGCAAAAACGGAACAAAGAGGAAGTCAGAAAAGAAGCGATTCAGCTTCTTGATAAAGTCGGATTGAAGGACAAAATGGATTTATATCCGTTCCAGCTTTCCGGCGGCCAGCAGCAGCGCGTCGGCATCGCCCGCGCACTGGCGATTCAGCCTGAGCTCATGCTGTTTGACGAACCGACCTCAGCGCTTGATCCCGAGCTTGTCGGAGAGGTGCTGAAGGTTATCAAAAACTTGGCCAATGAAGGCTGGACCATGGTCGTCGTGACCCACGAAATCAAGTTCGCGCAGGAAGTTGCGGATGAAGTCATCTTCATCGACGGCGGCGTTATCGTGGAGCAAGGACCGCCGGAGCAAATTTTCTCCGCACCAAAAGAAGAACGGACACAGCGGTTCTTGAACCGGATTTTGAACCCGCTGTAATAAGAAAAACAGGGCGCCTGCGCCCTGTTTCAGATTATTGACAAAATCCTAAAACGATTTTCGTTTTAGGATTTTGTGATTTTCAGCGTGATTGAAAACCTTTGAAGTCTAGGAAGGCCGAGCATTGGAGCACAGCGAATGTTAAATTCGTGAGCACCGAAGAACAGGCCTGACAACGAATGCAAGGGTTTGCCAACACGCTGAAACAGGGCGCCTGCGGCGGCCCTGTTTTTTTGTTAAGCCCCTTTCGCCTATTCCGCCCTTCTGTCAGATGTGCTACAATGACAATCGACTGATTTTTACGAAAGAAGGGACCTCACGTGAAGCAAGAACTTGTTCTGCGCTGGACATTTTATTTTGCCGGTTTGATCATTTTGGCTTTTGGTGTATCCCTGACGATAGAAGGAAAAGCACTCGGCATTAGTCCGTGGGATGCATTTCATTACAGCCTGTTTCAGCACTTCGGGCTTACCGTCGGCCAGTGGTCCATCATTATTGGAGCGCTCATCGTCGGATTCACGTCATTGTTTACGAGAGCTTGGCCGAAAATTGGGGCCCTCCTGAATATGGTGCTCATTGGTGTATTTATAGATTTTTTCAATTTCATTCTGCCTGCCCCCTCGACCTACACAGGCTCGATCATCGTCTTCTCTCTAGGCGTGGTGCTGATCGGTTACGGCGTCGGTGTTTATGTATCAGCAGGGCTTGGCGCGGGGCCGCGTGATTCACTGATGATGCTGATTACCGAAAAAACCGGCTGGAATGTGCAATGGGTGCGGAACGGCATGGAAATAACCATTTTGTTTGCGGCATGGGGCATGGGCGGGCCGATCGGTTTTGGCACCATTTTGACCGCCATCCTCACAGGACTTATTTTGCGCTTTTCATTGCCCCAGTCAATCCAGTTGCTGAATTATGCTGTGGCAAGGCGGACCGCCGCTGTGAAAGCATCTCCGCCTGTCCACTAAAACAAAGCCGCCTTGGCTTTGTTTTTTTATTTTCTCCTCTATATGAGTCTTGTGGAAGTATGATAGGATGGTTTTGACAATCTTTTGCAGACGGAGGATCTAGAATGAAGATTTACGGAATTTATATGGACCGCCCGCTTTCACAGGAAGAAAATGAACGGTTCATGACTTTCATATCACCTGAAAAACGGGAGAAATGCCGGAGATTTTATCATAAAGAAGATGCTCACCGCACCCTGCTGGGAGATGTGCTCGTTCGCTCAGTCATAAGCAGGCAGTATCAGTTGGACAAATCCGATATCCGCTTTAGCACGCAGGAATACGGGAAGCCGTGCATCCCTGATCTTCCCGACGCTCATTTCAACATTTCTCACTCCGGCCGCTGGGTCATTGGTGCGTTTGATTCACAGCCGATCGGCATAGATATCGAAAAAACGAAACCGATCAGCCTTGAGATCGCCAAGCGCTTTTTTTCAAAAACAGAGTACAGCGACCTTTTAGCAAAAGACAAGGACGAGCAGACAGACTATTTTTATCATCTATGGTCAATGAAAGAAAGCTTTATCAAACAGGAAGGCAAAGGCTTATCGCTTCCGCTTGATTCTTTTTCAGTGCGCCTGCACCAGGACGGACAAGTATCCATTGAGCTTCCGGACAGCCATTCCCCATGCTATATCAAAACGTATGAGGTCGATCCCGGCTACAAAATGGCTGTATGCGCCGCACACCCTGATTTCCCCGAGGATATCACAATGGTCTCGTACGAAGAGCTTTTATAAATGGCTCATCAACAGCTTGACACCGCGCTCAATATCTTCCGTTTTCACATTGGAAATATTGATTTTTAATAGATTTTCTTTCGGATAATCTGATAAATAATGACGGTCTATCGCCTCAAGGAGAACCCCTTGTTTTTTCAGTCTATGAATCACTCTTGAGGCGGGCAGATCCTGAGGAAGCACCAGATGGGTGTGCATACAGGGTGCCTGCCCGCTGGAGAACGTAAAGCGTCCGCTTCCCAGCTGCCTGTGAGTTCGAATGGCTTGATGTAGCCTCAGCGACCGCTCTTTATAAGAATCTCTGATTTTCTCCTTATGCCTGCCGTACATACCGCTTTTCAGGTAAATCTCCAATGCCGCTTGAGAAATCATCGAACAGTCGATGTCGTTCAGTTTTTTGTACGCATAGAACGTGTCAGTCAGCGCTTCGGGCAAAACAGCCGCCCCCACGCGAAGGCCGGGGAATATCATTTTCGAGAAGCTTTTCAAATAGATGACATGTGAGGACAGATCATATGCGTACAGCGGATCTGCCTTTTTATTTTCCTCCAGATCACCGAGGTAATCATCCTCAACGAGGTAGACATCATACGCTTCTGCCAGTCTCACAAGCTCCTGTTTATCACGCTCTGACAATGAGCACCCAAGCGGGTTATGGAAGCGCGGCATCGTATAAAAAAATTTAATCGATTCTGTTTGAAATAACCGCTCAACCCCGGCTATATCAAGCCCTTCTTCCGTTCGTTTCACCCCGATGGCGGGAATCCCAAGCGTCTCAAGCTGTTCGACCATCAAATGGTAGCCCGGCTGTTCAATGGCGATCTTTTCTTTCCCATTTGGAAATGGCATGGCACAAAGCAGAGATAACGCCTGCTGGACACCTGATGTAATGAAAATATGCCGTTCATCCGCAAATACCTGTTGAGTGGCCAAGAGCTTTCGGAGAACACGGATGAGTGATGGAAGCCCCTTTGGCGTCCCATAAATAAGTATCAATCGCTTTGTTGATGCAGTGCTGAAAATCAAGATACGGAAACACATTTGGGTCCGGCGCAGATGTGGCAAAATCGATGGGGCCAGGCTGCCCGCTTTTGGCTTTTCCCGTCTTTTTCACAATATAGTAGCCGCTTTTCGGAACGGAATAGATAAGGTGGCGTTTTTCCAGCTCCTGCAGCGCGCGGATCACTGTGCTTTTGCTGACTTGGTAGCGGGCGGACAGCTGACGGATAGATGGAAGCCTGTCTCCTTCTTGATAGGAGGTGCTTTGCATCATCTCCTCTATCCTCGTTACTAGACTCATATATTTCTCCATGCCTTCTCCCCCTGTTTTGTACCGGTACAGTTCATTGTTTTTCTCATTGTACCGTTCTGACCGCGGCCATACAATAAAGGGAGCGACCGGCGCTGCAATTCAGGTAAAGGAGCCATTCCCATTATGGTTAAACATCAGCAAGCCCCCGCTTATATAGCGGCTATTTTATATTCGTTCATTATCGGTTTATCCTTTCTATTCGTAAAAATCGCACTGCAAACAGCAGAGCCGTTTGATATTTTGGCGCATCGGTTCACCATTGCGTTTGCTGCGGCCACTGTACCGATCTTATTCGGCTGGGTAAAGCTATCAATCCGCGTAAAGGACGTCATTGCCATTTTGCCGCTCGCCCTGCTGTATCCCGCGTTATTTTTCAGCTTTCAGGCATTCGGCCTTGTGTACTCGTCCTCCTCTGAAGCGGGAATTATTCAGGCAGCCATTCCGATTTTCACGATGGTCTTTGCCGCTTATGTTTTAAAGGAACGCCCAACGTGGACCCAAAAGGGGTTCACGGTTTTATCCGTTGCCGGCGTCATGTTTATTTTTGTGATGAAAGGCGTTGACGTGGAATCAGCCAGCTTAAAAGGGTCTTTGCTGATCCTATTGTCCGCTTTGTCTTCAGCGATGTACAATACTGCTGCCAGAAAAATGACGCAGCGGTTCAAGCTGACCGAGCTCACCTACATCATGTCAGCCATCGGCTTTGTCGTCTTCAACGCCATCGCCCTTGTGCGTCACGGAGCGGCGGGAACAGTCGGCACTTATTTTCTGCCGTTCCGGGAGCCCGGCTTCGTTCTCGGCATTGTGTATTTGGGCGTGCTGTCTTCACTTGTTACTTCGTTTCTGTCTAACTATACGCTGTCGCGAATTGAGGCGTTTAAAATGAGCGCTTTTAATCATGTATCTACCATTGTGACGATGATTGCAGGAGTTGTGATTCTCAAAGAAAGCCTGGCCTGGTATCATCTTGCCGGGGCTGTTTGTATTATGATTGGCGTGGTGGGGAGCAATATCAATCTGGAGAAAAAAACAAAGCGCCCTGGTATGCCTGCAAAAAAATGAGAAATTATGCTAGACTGAAAGGAAAAACATGGTTAGAGGTGTAGGTTTACCGTATGATTCAATATGCTAATGAAAGTATCAATCTTCCAGGAGAAATTGCTTTTAAGGATGTAAGAGAAATCTTTTTTTATCAAATCGCAAAAATATCATGCTTTTACTTTCTGTTGTTTTGCGCCATATTTGCTGCAGTTAACTTCATTAACGGATGGCCCCGTATCGTTTATGGCAGTGACGCGCTTAACTTATTTATGAACAGTATGTTGATTATCGTGATGTCCGTTCTGTTTACACTGCTGCTCCTCCTGCTTCTATATGTGAAGTTTTCCAGAGCATACAAGAAGAACGAACGGATGAAATCTAAAAGAACATATACTCTAAATCAAGAAGGAATTCGTATATGTTCTAAAAAATATGACCTCATTTTCAATTGGGATGAAATCACAGCTGTTTTCGAATATAAAAATATCTTCAGGGTCAATACATCAAGTGGCCAATATATTGAGATCCCAAAACGTTTTTTTCATTCCAAAGAGGAAATAAACAGATTCAAGGAGATTATCCTTAAAAATACCGGAACAAAAAAACTCAAATTTAAAAAGGATCAGCATTGACAGTGCTGATCCTTTTATATTGATTGGTGGGTTTCTTTTGCCTTTTGTTTATCTAAAAACGGCACCAGCTCTATTACAGCCGATAAACCCACAAACACGATGCACACAGCGACAATCAGCAAATAACCATGAGTCATGTCAAAAAACAAACCGCCCGCATACACGCTGAGAGCTCCGGCAACCTGATGGATAAAGAAATTGATGCCTAACAGCGATCCGATCAATCCTGTTTGATAGCTTTCCGAAATTGACGCCGCGGTCAGCGGGATCACGCCTGTGTAACTGAGCCCGAATAACAGAATAAAGCCAAAATACCAAAGTTCGCTGTGATGAATTCCGAGAATGGGAATGAGCAGGCAAATCAGGCTGAGCAGCCGAATGACAAATAAGATGGATAGCATGACGCTTCTGCTCCCGAGGAGATCGGACAGCCAGCCCGCCAATAATCCGCCAATGATGATAAACGCCCCGAACGCGGCCATCATTCCGTTGACATGAGAGACATGCGCATCCTTCAGTATCGGGACGAGGTGAGCATCAATAATTCCCATTGTAAATCCGCAAGTAAACACGCCGAAGTACAGGATATGAATGAGGCGGGATTGCTTCATCACGTTCCAAAACCCCCGCCAATCATAAAATTTTTTCACAGACTCCACTTGCGCATGTGGCGGGTGCTTCATCCCAAAGACGAGGAGCGGCAGCAGAACAGCCGCCATGACGATTCCCAAAATCGTATAGGTGCTCTGCCAGCCGGCATGATACGGAGCCGCAGCCCAAATGGGCGAGAGAAGCAGCAGGCCCGCAGAGTTGGCATTGGTCAAAATAGCAAGCGCCAGACCTTTGTGTGTGTCAAACCAACGGCTGATGAAGTACTGGGTCGTCACGCCGACCGCGCAGGAATAGCCGATTCCGCCAAGCACACCGTAAATGGCGGAAAACACATGAACATTCGGTGAATAAGGAAGCACCAAAAAGCTTGCGCTGATGCAGACAGCTCCAAGTGCCATAATTTTTCTGACACTGAAACGGTCGATAAAAAAACCGACAAAAAACTGGACGATGCCGGTTGTGATCATAAAAATGCTGACAGAAACCGAAATCAGCGACCTGTCGGCATGGAAGGCATCCGCCATTGGCAACATAAAAAATTGAAAGGAATTTCTGAATGAGTTCATTCCGATGGCGAAAACAAACGTAAACAGCAATACAAACCATTTCATCCTGGGAGACGTGCGCATGTTTCGACCTGCCTTTATTTGAGTATTTCGACTATTATACCATGCAGAAATTGGCATTCAACACAAAAAAAGCGGAACAGCCGAAGCTGTCCGCTTTTGATCACGGTTGAATGATCGGATGCTGATTCAAGATCGCAAAAATCCGTTCTGCGACTTCTTCCGTTTGTGACAGCAGGAACATGTGCCCGCCGTCAAATTGATGGAATGTGATGTCTTTTGCCCACTTCTTCCAGCCTTCCGCATCTCGTATGCATTTTTTATCATCAAGCCCGTTAAAGACATGAACAGGCGACTGGATCTGGGCCAGATCGTAAAGCTCAAATTGTTCAAGAGCCCGGTAATCTGATCGGAAAGAAGGCAGGAAAAAGGACATGACCTCCTTATTTTCAACAAGCTCTGCGGGCATTCCGCCTAATTGGATAATATGATCGAGAAACTGATCATCAGGCAGGTGGGACACTTTCTTCCGCTGAATATGAGGCGGCTGGATTGCAGAAATGATAACCGCCTGCGGAAAGACGCCTTCACGCTCAAGCTTTTGCGCCAGCCTGAAGGTGATCATTCCGCCCATACTGTGTCCGAACAGCACAAACGGCCGATCAGGGCGAAGGTTCAGTTCTTGCTTGTACAAATCCGTCAGCTCTTCGAGATCCTCAATAGCTGACGTTTGATTCGTGCCGTGTCCCGGCGGCTCGGCAGCGAGCATCTCGCACTCCCCCTGCAAAAAAGCATGGAGAGGGCGAAACGACGCCGAGTAGCCGCCGGCAAACGGAAAACAGATGAGCTGCGTTTTTTCCGACGCATCAAATGATTTGAAGAGTTGGCTCATTGGCTGTCTCCTCCTTTCATCACTTCATTTATGAAACCGTTACGGTTTGTGTATTAAGAAATTCGAGCAAAATCCCGGCATTCCTATCTAGCGTTTCGCCCTGCAGCATTTCTGCGTGTGTTCCGAAGCCTCTTTTCATACGGTAAGCACCTGTTGTAGCTTCTTCCCATGATGCAAGCCATTCCGGCATGTCAAAATCAGCGCCGGAAGTCAACAGATCAATATCTGCTTTCACCTGGCCTGTGCTGATCAGGTTGACGTAGTATGAGTAAAAGGCATGTGTTTTTTGCTTGAGGCCTTGTTTGACGGCTTCGCTGTTGAGCGCTTCATTGTCCCGATTGACATTCATCAACGCTTCGACATCACTTTCAACCGTGCGTCCGTCCAGATCACTGACACCTTGTTTTTTATAGGAATCGACCATGATGATCCGCTGAACAATACGGCCTTGTTCCTCAAGCTTTTTCGCAGCTTCAAACGCCAGGCTGCATCCCGCTGAATATCCAAACAATGTTAAAGGCCCTTCCGGCTGCAGCTTCTGGATCAAATCCGCATAGCGGTCAAGCCGGTCTTCCTCCTCAATAAAATCAAAGGCGCACAGCTTGTATGACGGCAAGCGGCTGGACAGATTTTGGTACATAAGGCCATAGCCCAGAACCGGCGGGAATGCGAAAATGATCCGCTCCTGATCCTGATTCATTATCGTTACATCCTGCAAGCCATCAGGGCCCCCGTTTTTCACATACGCTGAAATGCCGGCGATCGTCGGCGCTTCAAATAAAAGCTTTACAGGAAGATCAATCCCAAGCTCTTTCTTGATGCGGGAAGCGGCGGTCATGGCCTTTAAGGAATGCCCTCCGAGCGCAAAGAAATCGTCATGAATGCCAATTTGCTTTCTGCCGAGAACCTCAGACCAGATTTGTGCGATTGTTTCTTCCATCTCGTTCCGCGGTCCAATCCATTCTTCCGCCAGCTGATCCTGATCAGGTTTTGGGAGCAGCCGTTTATTGACTTTCCCGTTCGTCGTTAAAGGAAGCTCATCCAAGAAGGTAAAGGTTTGCGGCACCATATAAGCAGGAAGCTGTTTTTTCAGGTGCGCCTTCACGTCCTCAGCTGAAAGCTGCGTCCGGTTCACAAGGTAGGCATTGATTGATGCATCGCCAGACTCAGGGCGGTCCGCCACAACGACCGCATCTTTCACACCTGGGTATTCCTGCAGCTGCTTTTCGATTTCTTCAAGCTCAATCCGGTGTCCGCGTATTTTGACCTGGTCGTCAATACGGCCGGCGTATTCAATCGTTCCATCCGGCAGCCAGCGCGCTAAATCCCCTGTGCGGTAAAGCGTTTCTCCCGGCTTGAACGGGTTCTTAATAAACTTTTCCTTCGTGAGGTCAGCACGATTTACATATCCTTTTGACACGCCCATTCCGCTGATGCACAGTTCACCGATCGCCCCGAATGGCTGGAGCTGGCTTTGCTCGTTCAGAATATAAACACTGGCATTGCTGATCGGCTTTCCAATCGGCAATGAGGAGATGGAATCCGGCAGATCATGCACGACGTGAGCTGTCGCAAACACTGTTCCCTCAGTCGGCCCGTAGCAGTTAATCAGCTTGCCCGGCCCCATGACCCGCAGCGCTTTTCTGACATGAGGCACTGAGGCGCGCTCTCCGCCGAATAATATACAGCGAAGCCCCTTCATCCAATCCTCTCCCGCATCCGTGAGAAGATTAAATAGTGCGGTTGTCGCAAACATGACATTGACATTCTCTTGCAGAATCAGATCTGTGAGCCGTTCTGTATCAAGCAGCGTATGTTCGTCTGCGATAATGAGCCGTGCCGCATTCAGCATAGAAGCATAGAAATCAAAGGTAAATGCGTCAAAGGCGTAATTCGAAACAGACAAGAACGTATCCTGATCAGAAAATGCCATGTAGTCTACATGCTTGACCAAACCTTGAATATTGGCATGAGTGGTCATATTGCCTTTTGGCTTTCCGGTTGTGCCGGACGTGTACATGATATATGCCGGATCATTAGGATCAATCGCGGTTGCAGGATCGCTTGCCTGTTCTTCAAACCGTGTTTGATCATCAATGAAGAGCGTTGTGCCTGTATACGGCAGCTCAGCCGCTTGTTCTTTCATCTCCTGATGCGTCAGAAGACAGGCTGCCGCACTGTCAGCCAGCATATACGAGATTCGGTCCTCTGGCAGCTTCGGATCAACTGGCAGATAGGCTGCTCCCGCCTTTAATACACCGAGAATGCCGATCACCAATTCAAGTGAGCGCTTCGTGTACAGCGCTACAACAGAGCCTTTGCCCGCACCGTGTTTTTGCAGCCGGCGTGCAAGGCGGTTCGCTTCCTCATCTAATTCGCGATAAGACAGGGTCTGGCCGGAATACGTAAGCGCAGGCGCATCCGGATTGACGTTCACTGCTTCCTTGAACCAATCCGTCAGAGGCTTTGTTTCATGAGCTTGAGCAGGCGGGTTTAAGCCGGTTAGCAAAAATTCTCTCTCCCTGTCGTCAACGAGGTTGATCGTGCTGACAGGCTGATCCGGATTCTGGATGAGCTGCTGAATTGCTGTGAGAAGCTGAGATTTCAAGCGCAGGATAAACGCCTCATCAAACACATTCTCATTATAGGCAAGCTTAATCAGCATCTCATCTCCCGGGGAAGCCATCAGGTTGAGATCATAATTCGACTTCTCAAAAACATGAACATCCACCATATCAAAGCCGTTTTCACTGCTTTCTTCATTTTTCGCATCCTGAAGCGGATAGTTCTCAAAAACAATGATGTGGTCAATCAGTTTCGGCTGATCGGCCTGGCTTTGGATGTCATAAAGCGGCACATATTGGTGCGGCTCAGACTGCAGCGATTGCTCCTGCAGCTGCTTGAGCAAGCCGTTAAATGTGATACCCTCAGACAGCTTCACACGTCTCGGGACAACGTTGATAAACAGCCCGACCATATGTTCAACGCCTTTGATTTCCGCGGGACGCCCTGAAACAACTGTACCGAAAGCCAAATCGCCAGACTGCTGATAGCGGCTGATCAATACGCTCCAGACTGCCTGCAGCGCCGTACTTAAAGTGGTATGCTGCGATTTTGCAAGCTCAGTAAAAGCCTTTGTTTCCGCCTCCGACAGTGAAAAGAGCAGCTCTTTCGGCTCATAGCCGTCCTTTTGTTTCTTTCTTTGCTCCGCAAACGTCGTTTGTCCTTCAAAGTCCTCTAAATACTCTCGCCAGTAACGCAGTGATGCTTGTTTATCCTGCTTTTCAAGCCACTTGATGTAGTCTTTATACGGTTTGACGGGCGGCAGGCTGTACGGCTTTTGTTCGCGCAGAGCATTGTATACCTTAAATAGATCCTGTACGACGATGCCGAAGCACCATCCGTCCAAAATAATGTGGTGGTAGCTCCACACCCATTCAAAGCTTTCTTCAGCTTTCTTGAAAATGGCTGCCCGCATCGGAATATCCCGCGTCAAATCAAAACCCCTGATCTTATCCTGTTCTTTGTACTCATTGATTTTGGCTGTTTGCTCGCTGCCCGTTAAGTGTGTCAGATCGATTTCTTCTATTTGGAACTGCCGTTTTTTCAATACGACTTGGACAGGCCTTTTTACTTTTTCGTGAATGAACACGGTACGAAATACATCGTACCGGTCCATGATCACATTCATGCTTTCTTCAAGACATTTGATATTCAAGCTGCCTTTTACTTTCATCGTGATTTGTTCAAGGTAAAAGCTTTGGCCGGGATTCAGGATGGCATGAAAAAGCATCCCTTCCTGCATCGGCGATAGGTAATACATATCTTGAACCTGATCCTTGCTAAATTGACTCATATGTTTCGCTCCCGCCTTCTGTAATTCCCTTGCGTTTTATTTTAAATTCTCCTCAAGCATGTCAAAGATATCTCCCATCTCGTCCATTTCAAGGTCTTCGGCGCTGAAGTCGCTTGGTGTGAATTCCTTGTCTTCTTTTTCCGTGCAATGGCGGATTAGCATCAGGAGGTTTTCTTTAAACCGTTCCATTTGCTCCTCGACTGTAGCTCTTTCAAACTCCTTCTCATTGTAGGAGCAGGAAAGCACAAACTGGCCGTTTCTGATCATGCCGCTGAAGCTTAAAGCGTACAGCGCCTCTGATTCTCCGCTTACTTGGCGCCCCATATCGAAAGCGGATGGTTCAAAGAAATCGGTTTTGACTTCACTGTCGAATTGGCCCAAATAGTTGAAGCTGATCTCCGGTGTGAAGCCCTTTGTTTCCGCTGTTTCTGTGAAATAACGAAGAATGCCGTAGCCAACACCTTTGTCGGGAATGCGGCGCAGGTTTTCTTTGACTGTTTTGATCACAGCCGAGGCATCTGCGTCAGATATGTCGAGCACAACAGGGTATTGTGCCGTAAACCAGCCGACCGTTCTGGAGATATTCACATTCGGGATGATGTCCTCCCGGCCGTGTCCCTCAAGGTTAATGCCAATTTTGGCACCCTTTGTCCATTCTTTCATTGTCAAACCGAGCGCACTGAGAAGAATATCGTTGATTTCAGTTCCATATGGCTGATGAACATCTGTTAAAAGATGCTTAGTGTCTTCTTCCGTTAATTCACATAGGACGGATGATGTATCCTTGACGATCCGCTGCTCTGTTTCACAATCCTTCGGTAAAGGAGAAACCTGTTCAGCGGCAATTTGCGACCAGTATTCAGCCTGCTGTAAAAGATGCGCTGATTGGCTGAATGCCGCCAGTTCTTCCGCCCAGTCCTTGAAGGAGTTTGTTTTTTGCGGGAAGACAAGGCTCTCTTCTTTCTCAGCCTGCATGTAGCCTGAAGCAAAGTCTTCAAGCAAAATCCGCCATGACACACCGTCGACCACGAGATGGTGTACAGCAATGAGCAGGTGATCCCCAGCTTCTGTGCGATATTGCTCCGCCTTTAAAAGCGGCCCGGTTCTCAGATCGAGACTGCTTTGCAGCTTGTTCGCGAGAATCTTAATCTGGCTTCTCAGCATCTCTTCATCAGAGCCGTACAGATCCACGATTTCGAAGCTGACCTTGCTCTCACCGATCGGTTTATACGCCTGAACGATGTCCCCGTTTTCCTCACGATAGACCATGCGGAGCGCGTCATGATGCTCGATCAGCGCCTGCAATGTTTTCTCCACCCGTTCAGGATCAAAGCCCTTCTTGGCGTGAAGCATCACAGATTGGTTCCAGTGGT